>Ga0209038_10000102_pt1 | contig 26473 bp, 22 predicted proteins | sample BogFormECP03_OM3_FD_188237 | JGI IMG/M metagenome (GOLD analysis project Ga0209038, IMG submission 188237) | Bog forest soil microbial communities from Calvert Island, British Columbia, Canada - ECP03_OM3 (SPAdes) (version 2) | ecosystem: Environmental > Aquatic > Freshwater > Wetlands > Bog ...
CGCGCGCATGCAGCAGGCGGTGAAAGATCAGCGCGGGAATTCCATGTTCGCCTCGCGCAGCGAATATCAGATGACCGAGGAAGAAATCGCCGAGTACGAAAAGCAAGAGGAAGAAGAGCGGCGCAAAAAGAACAAGAAGGAAAAAGAAGAAGAGCGCGAAGTCTGGTAAGATTTTGCGGCGCTGCGGATCTTCGGCGCCAGAAAAAATAAATCCCAATGCCGCACCGGGAGCGAGGTGAACCCGCTCCCCTACGATGACCGTCTGGAATCCTGAAACTTACCTCAAATATGCCGGGATCCGATTCCGTCCTGCGCTCGACTTGATCGAGCACATTCCTCTCCAACATTGCGAGCAGATTTTCGATTTGGGCTGCGGGACGGGGCATCTTACGCAGGCGCTGCAGGAACGTTGGCCGGAGGCGCGCGTGACCGGCGTGGATTCTTCCTCGGAGATGCTTTCCCACGCGCGCGCAGAATTCCCGAAACTGAATTGGGTGCAGTCCGACGTTACGCTCTGGCGTGCCGATGCCCCGGCTGATCTGCTTTTTTCAAATGCCACGTTTCAATGGGTATTGGGCCACGAGCAGCTTTTTCCTTCGCTGCTGATGCAACTTCGCCCGGGCGGTGTCCTAGCGATTCAGATGCCACGGCATATCGACGATCCCGGGCATGTGCTGATGCTGGAAACCGCGCGCGATCCGCGCTGGCGCTCGCGGCTCGAGCCGCATACGCATCGGCTCGTCGTTCATACGCCGGAGCAATATTGGCGCTGGCTTTCTCCGCATGCTTCGCGTGTGGATATTTGGGAGACGATTTATCAGCATGAACTCGATGGTGAGAGTCCCATCGTCGAATTCTTTCGAGGGACGCAATTGCGACCTTATATACAGGCCCTCCCCGAAGACGAAGCCAAGCAATTCGTGAATGCCTACGCAGAGAAAATCGCCCGCGCCTACCCGAAAGAGGCGAATGGCAAAACGCTCTTCCCCTTTCGCCGCATTTTCATAATCGCCGAGCGTTAATGGGAACGCGCGACTTCATCGCCTCGGCGGTTACTTTGTGCCGGTACTCAAATAACTTCTCCAGCTTTTTCCTCACCATCCGTGCTCCAAACCATTTTCCCAGGAGCCCGAATGGCAATTCGTACTCGATGCGATCTTCAAGGCGGCAGGCTTCGGCGCCATCCGGCGTGAAGCTGTGGGTGTGCACCCAACTCGTGAATGGTCCGCGCGTTTGCACATCCTGAAACTGCCGCCCTTCAATGTAATTGCGATGCACAAATTCCCAGCGCAAACGCAGCGGCCCCATGCGCACGCGAAACGCCCCACGATCCCCATCGCGAATTCCCGGCGCAGCCTCGATCACCTCGACCGGCTCCCAGGGCGGCGACAAACGCAAAAGCGCCCCAGGCTCTGCATGCCAGCGAAACACAACATCAGCAGGCGCCGCAATCCGAGTAGCGGAAACGAAAAGTTCGCTCATAGAGAAGGTTTTGTAGGGGAGGGTGCTTCAGCCCTCCCGCCTTTCGGCCCCGATCGTGGCGTGCTGCTGCCATTGACGGATTCCGCGGCACACCGGCATCCGCACCCGGCGACGATCGAACAATGTCACATCGAACTATCTCATAAATACTCGGAAACCCTGCGCGAACCGGAAGGCCAGTAGTGGGTCAGTTTCAGGTAATCCGAGTAATCAGGAGTTGACGTCGACACCAATTAGTTCGAAATCATTCCGATCGTCACGAGCCAGGTCTCCACCAACTCTGGCCATTCCGTGATCGGAAGCGTCGAGCGCCGAAGCCCGAAAGCATGTCCGCCGTGAGCGTAGAGATGCATTTCCGTGGGAACGTGTGCCTTCTGTAGTGCGATGTAGTAAGCAACCGACTGATTTACGCCGTCGATGTTGTCATCCTCGGCTTGCACCAAAAACGTTGGGGGCGTCTCCGGAGTGACCGGAACTTCCGAATTTAATCGATATGTCTCGCCCCCCGTCCACAGATGACCCGGATAAGCTGCCACAGCGAAATCCGGGCGACAGCTTTCCTTGTCTGCTGCGTCGATAGGCTCATACAAGCGGTGCGCGAAATCCGTACTGATTTCCGCCACCAGATACCCACCCGCCGAGAAACCAAGCACTCCGATCTTGTGTGGATCGATGTGCCAATCTGCGGCATGTAATCGCACGAGCCCGATCGTTCTCTGCGCATCCTCTAGCGGCAGTGTCGATTTGTTTAAACCGTTGTTGGGCCGGCAATCGCAGTGCCAATCATAGGGCAGGCTCGGTATGCGATATTTCAGCAACACGCACGTAATCCCTCGCGAGGTTAGCCAGTCGCAACTCTCAGTGCCTTCCAGGTCGATAGCCAATCCCTCGAAACCGCCGCCAGGAAATACAACTATTGCAACGCCAGTATTTTTTCCCGTTGGCGAGTAAACCGTGATCGTTGGCCGCGACACATTCTTCACAAAGGTCCACGGCTTCCCGGCGACGAGGTGCTCCTTTACGATCACCGTATCCTCGGGGCCGGGGGCGAGCTGTGCGTCAGGTACAGCTCCCGGCCATATCGCCAATTGGGTGTGTGGCGGCGATGGTTGCCATGCGGTTGTCTGCGCACCAGCACCACCAGACGAAAGCAGAATGCAGAAAATAAGGATAGACGATTTCATCCTAGACCTCGGCTAGGATAACCCGGCACCGTCGGAAACCGTTGTAGGAGATCGCGAAGGTATTTGAAACGTAACTCCCGACTAATACACAAACCCGAAACTGACCCACTACCGCAGGGCCGCATCTCTACGTAGTTCCGCGACCAGCGCTATTCTCTCCGGCTCCAAACGCTGCTACCCTACGCCGGGAAAATGCGAACGACAGCCACCACCGCGCTCGACAAAAACACCTACCGGCGCGCCCGGGAACCCAAAATTTCTAATCGATACACCAAAATGAATAGAAATCGCCGTAACCCATTGAAAACAAACCACGGAGGTCATTTCTAATCGTTACAAAACGGCACAACGGTAGGAGATGCTTCGGATCGCTCTGAGAGGCCGCAGCCCGCGCACTGGGTGCAACAGAGCCGCAGAAACACGGTAGCAGCCCCCTGCTTTAGCAGAGGCCGAACTGCGGGAGGGCTAAAGCACCCTCCCCTACTGGCTTGGCCTCACTCAGTGGTTAGCTTGGCTTTGCCGCCGCTGAAATCCACTAGAGCTGGCGAATGCAGATACGTCTGGGCGGCTTCACTGTTCTTCAAATATGCGTCCCAAAACGCTGTGCTAGCTACCTCGACCGTTTCGAATAGCACCGCGGGCTCGATGCCCGTTTTCGCAGGCATGCCGGTGAAGGTCATGTGCACACCGCCCTGCAGGACGATCGCATATTTGTGAACACTGTGCACCAGCTCGTAAGGCTTGATGCGCATGTCGGGATTCAGTCCGCCTACGCCCATATCGCGCGTGCCGGTCATAAGCATCAGCGGCGCGGTGATATTTTCCCAGGATGATTCGATGACGCCATGCTGCCGGGGCCCCGCTCCCGAAAGCACCAGCAAAGCGGAGATGCGGCGGTCGGCCAGGCTCTCGGGCTTTGACGCGCCGGGCGGAGTGAACGTCAAACCGCCGAGCAGCTCGGTGGTGAGCGCGCCGAAAGAATGTCCGCCCGCGCCGATATGCGAGTGATCGAGTTTTCCGGAGGTGCCGGGGACGCGCCGCTCGATTTCATCGAGCGAATCGATCACAAAAGAAACATCGCGGGTGCGATTGCGCCACGCCGCGGGATCGGAGATATCTTCGCGCAAGGTCGAGAATCCCTGCATCACGCCGTGAATTTCGCCATTGGCCTTGCGCTGCGCGATGGAATCATCGTGCGTCGGCTGGATCACCACGTACCCGCGCGCCGCCCAGTATGCGGTGAGCGAGGCGTAGGTGTCCTTCGAGCCGCCGAAGCCGTGCGAGAAGACGATCACCGGAAATTTTCCATCGGCTTTCGGATAAGTCACCTTCACGTGCAGGTCTTTGTTTCTTTGCGCATCGTGCAGGACGATGTCGGCGGCCGCGTCGGTGTCGAACGGCCCGGCGACCGCTTTATAGGCCGAGGATTCCGCGCCTTTCGTGGCGCGATTTGCGGCGAAGATGTAAGCGCGACGCAGGACTATCGCCGTCAGAATTACGACCACGATCAGGATTACGATGCGGCGCTGAAATGGGAGGGTCATGGACTCGCTGCCTCTATTCAGTTAAACACCGCTGTTCATAAAATGTCTCATGAAACCGCTGGCTGAAGTATCGATCTAATAATGGGATTTGCCCGGCGCAGCGCCGAAGGCGAATTAGGGGATGTGCCGCTCGCCGGCGCCAGCGCCAGCCAGGGCCAGAATCTCAAAATCAAGGGGAGTGGCCACCTCGACGCGGTTTCGCCCCGCCGCTTTCGCGCGATAGAGCGCGGCGTCCGCCGCTTGCAGCATTCCTTCGGTGCCCGGCGATTGCCCATGCTCCCGGACCGCCACGCCGAGACTCATAGTCATGCGAAGTTCACCCGCCGGAGTCTCGAATTTCGCGGCTTCGATGCCCGCGCGAATTCTTTCGGCCACCCCCAGCGTGCCATTCACGTCCGATAACGGCGCAAGTACCACAAATTCCTCGCCGCCATAACGGCCGATGGAATCGTAAGGGCGCAACAGCGCGTTCAACTGCGAGGCCACTCCACGCAGGATCGCGTCGCCGGCCAGGTGTCCGTGACTGTCGTTCACCTGCTTGAAGTGGTCGATGTCGCACATGATCACGCCCGTGGATTCCTGCGTTCGCTGGCTGCGGGAAAGCTCGCGCGTCACCAGGCTCAGGATTTCGCCGCGATTTGCCAGCCCGGTGAGCGGATCGTGGGTGGCCTGGAATTGCAGCGCGTCGCGCCCGGATATTAATTGGTCCTGGAGCCTCAAGATGCGTTCGCCGACGAACAGGCGCGCCTGCAATTCCTCGGCGTCAAACGGCTTGGTGAGATAATCGTCCGCGCCCGCCTGCAAACCCTCGAGCTTGTCTTTCATCTCGCTGCGCGAACTCAGAAGCAGCACGTAAACATAGGGCATTCCCGTACGCGCGCGCACTCTGGCGCAAAGCTCTACTCCGTTCAGGCCCGGCATCATCCAGTCGAGAATTGCCAGCCGCGGCGCTCCTTCTTCATTCAGAATCCGCCAGGCATCATCGCCAGTGGATACTTGAGTAACGCCATAACCCCAGCGGACCAGGAACGCTTCCAGAACGCGGCGGGAAACCAGATCATCCTCGGCAATCAGAATATCGGTCCTGGCGATTTTGACGGAGGATGCTTCTCCGCTCGGAATGATTTCCGGACTCAAATCGCTCACTCCCGGACTCCTCTTGCGGCTGCGACCGCCGCGGGAGCTTCGACGCGAACGCCGGGACGCACCGCGCAGCGCGCCAATCGCGCGGTGAAATGAAACGTGCTCCCGCGCCCCGCCGCGCTCTCCGCCCAGATCCGCCCGCCCATCAATCCCACCAGCTGGCGGCAAATGGTGAGACCCAGTCCCGTGCCGCCGAATCGCCGGGTGGTGGAACCATCGGCTTGCGTGAACGCCTCAAAGATCAGCTTCAATTTCGCTGCGGCGATCCCGATCCCGGAATCCTGCACTGCAAAGTGCATCACGAAAGAATCGGCCGCAGCGCTCTCGATGCCGGCGGACACCGCGATATGCCCTTCCCCCGTGAATTTGATGGCGTTGCCGATCAGGTTCGAGAGCACCTGCCTGAGCCGCAGCGAATCGCCCAGGGCGAGGGACGGCACTTCGTCTTCCACGAAGTAGGAAGTCCGCAGCCCTTTCGCCTGAGCGCGAGAGCGGAAAAGCGACAGGACATCGCTGATGGTCTCGCGGATATCGAATGGCTCAGAGCGCAGATCGAGTTTGCCCGCCTCGATTTTCGAAAAATCCAGAATGTCGTTCAGCAAGGCCATCAGGGACTCGCCGCAATTCTGGACGGTGCTCAGGTATTCGTGCTGCTCCGCGCTCAGTGGCGTGCCCAGAGCGAGTTCGGTCATGCCCAGGATTCCGTTCATGGGCGTGCGGATTTCGTGGCTCATGTTGGCCAGGAATTCGCTCTTCGAGCGGTTGGCGTCTTCGGCGGCTTCTTTGGCGCGCAGCAATGCCGCCTCGGCGCGCCTGCGTTCGGTAATGTTTTGTGCGATTCCAATGGCATAGAGCGGCACGCCCTTCGCGTCGGGAATCATCGTGGCGGTCAGGTCAACCCACACGATCTCGCCGCTCTTCTTCAAGTAGCGCTTCTCCATGCGATAGCTTCTCTGCTCGCCGCGCACCAATCTCTGCGTCAGCGGGCCCTGCACGGCGAGGTCGTCTGGATGAGTGATTTCGAGAACGCTCATGGAACGCAATTCTTCCTCGGTGTATCCCACCATTTCGGCGAATGCCCGGTTCACATTCATAAACTTCCAGTCGTGGCTCACCATCATCATTCCCACGGGACCTTCTTCGAATGCCAGCCGGAAGCGCTCTTCGCGCTCCAGCAAGAGGGCGTGAATTTTCTGGCTGTCACTCACCAGGGCCCCGAGGCTCAGCCCGGTGAGCGATAAAATCAGCGTGAGCGCCTGCAGCACCGGCAGACCTTGCGGATCGGGCGGAAATTCACTGAGCACCAGCATGACGCCGAAATTCAGGGCCAGCAGTGCGGCCGTCGCGCCCCGCAATCCGCGCCGCACCGCGATCCAGACAATGGGCAGAAAAAACAAATAAAAAAATTCGTGCCTTCGCGGCAGATTCCAGCCGAACACGATCCACATCACCAGAAAGATGCTGAAAGCCTGCGCGTTGCTCTCCGCGGCATGAGCCCATCTTTCGCGCCGCTCCGGCCGCAGTTCCAATGGAGTTTCCTGGCGCGGGCTGCGATCCGCACCGCGTTCGATGCGCAGCAGCCACGGGGTGACGTGCACGAGCAAAAACGGCGTCAGGCAGGTCAAAGCAACGGCGTCTCCCGCCCACCAGTTCAGCACCGCCTGCGGATACTGAGAACTGGTAATCGCGCCGTCCTGCAGCACGCCCCACACTCCGGCCGCAGCGACGGCGAACGATCCGCACATGGCCACTGCTACGAATCGCAAGACGTCGTTCAGGCGCGCGAATCCTTCTCCTTTCTTCCGGCTGGGACCCAAAATCCGCGCCACACCCGCATAGCCAACAACGACCACCGGAACGGCAAACCAGAATCCGTACGTGGCAACCGGCTGATGGTAGTTGATGATCACGGCCAACCATGCGGCCAGCATGTACCAGGGCACGATCGACATGCCGAGATCCATCAACATCGCCAGCGCCAGTCCCGCGGGCGGGTACCACGCGCTGATTCCCGACCAAATCTGGAAGTACACTGCCGAACGGTCCAGCGCCACGTACACCACCACGAAGATCAGGCGCACGGCGAGGCGCTCGGCGCCGTTCCGCCCCCACCAGCGGGCAAGCTCTCGCCGCAATGTGCTGGACTGTTCCACTAGGTGGCAACTTTCCTTGGAAACGCCTCGAACTCGGCGAGCAGTTTTTTGATTTCGGCCTCCAGAAGTCCGAGTGTCTCCGCCGCGCCCGCCAGATTTTTACCGCGTCCCATTGTCTCGAGTTCGCGCGCGCGGTTCGCCGCCGGAGTGGCCGAGAAATTCGCGGCCGCGCCCTTCAATCCGTGGGCGTTCAATTCCAGTGTGACCGCGTCGCCGCGCTGTATCGCGCTGCGAATCACGGCCATCATCTTTGGACATTCCGTCTCGAAGATCGCCATCAGTTCGCCCAGCAAATCGCGATCGCCACACACCCGGGCCAGCGCGCGTTCCAGATCCCACGTTTGCGTCGTTTCGGTCTCCACCGGTTCGCGCTCCTCTCGCGCCTGTATTGGCACGCTTTCAGGTTTCGTGTATTGCGCGATCAGTTCGAACAATCGCGCGGTGCGAATGGGCTTGGTCAGGTAATCGTCCATACCCGCCGCCAGACATTTCTCGCGGTCTCCCTTCATGGCGTGCGCGGTCATGGCCAAAATCGGCAGGTGCTTTCCGGTAGTCTTCTCGCGGACGCGAATCGCCTGAGTCGCTTCGAAGCCGTCCATCTCGGGCATCTGCACGTCCATGAGGATGAGTTGCACGTCCCCGCGGCCAGCCAGCTCGACGGCGTCGCGCCCGTTTTCCGCCACCACCACTTCGTAGCCGCCCTTCTCCAGCAATCGCGTGGCGACCAGCCGGTTCACCGCGTTGTCTTCCGCCAGAAGTATGCGCATTCGCGGCCTCCCTGTTTCCTTCGAATGCACCTCCGGCCGCGCGTCTGCTTGCGCCGCGAAAGCCGGATCGAAAATCTCCTGAAGGGTATCGAGCAATTGCGATTGCTGGATGGGCTTGGAAATGAACGCGTCAATTCCCGGCTCGCGATTCGGTGCGGCCATGGCCTCTTTCGCGCTGGGACTGAGCATCACGAATTTCGGCGCATTTGCTCCGAAGCGGCGCTGGATCTCCCGCGCCAGATCGAATCCACTGGTTCCCGCCAACTGCGCATCCGCCACCACCAGCGCAAACGCCGAACGCGCCGCAGTGCCGCGCTCCAGTTCCTCGAGCGCCGCGGCCGCATCGCTCACCAGCGTTGGCATCGTTTGCCAGGAAGTAAAAATCTCCTCGAGGATGCTGCGCACTGATTCGTTGTCATCCACCACCAGCACGCGACGTCCGCGGAGTTTCTCCGGCTTCAGATGCCGCACCGAAGCTTCCGGCGCTGCGGCCTTGCCGAAGCGCGCGGTGAAATGAAAAGTGCTTCCGCTACCGTGCTCGCTCTCCACCCAGATCCGCCCACCCATCATTTCCACCAGGCGGTGGGTGATGGCCAGGCCCAATCCGGTGCCGCCGTAGCGCCGGGACATCGAGCTGTCCGCCTGAGTGAACGCGCCGAAAATCAGGCTTTGCTTCTCGATGGCAATGCCGATTCCGGTATCGCGCACGGCGAAGTGCAGCAGCGCGGTGGTTTCATCGCCGCCGTCCCGGGCCACTTCCAGCACCACTTCGCCGTGCTCGGTGAACTTGATGGCGTTTCCGATCAAATTCACCAGCACTTGCCGCAGCCGCCCCGGATCGCCGGTTACCCAGCGGTCCACTTCCGGGGAGATGCGGCAGGCGAATTCGAGTCCGCGCTGGTGCGCGCGCAGGGCCAGCGCCTCCATCGTTTCTTCCAGCGAATTCCATAGATTGAAATCCACGTGCTCGAATTCGAGTTTGCCCGCCTCAATCTTGGAGAAGTCCAGGATGTCGTTGATCACCACCAGCAGGGCATCCGCGGAAGTTTTGACGGTCTTCAAATATTCCTGTTGCTCGCGGGTCAAATCCGTATCGAGTGTCAGTTCCGTCATGCCCAGAATTCCGTTCATAGGCGTGCGAATTTCATGGCTCATGTTGGCCAGAAATTCGCTCTTGGCCTGGCTGGCCGCTTCCGCAGCTTCCTTGGCGCGCTTCAGTTCTTCTTCCGCCGCGCGCTTCTCGGTGACGTCGCGCACGACGGCGCAAATCGTCGGCAGCGCGCCCGCTTCCGCGGGAATGCGCGTAAGGCGCGCCGAGAACCAGCGCACTCCAGCCGGGACGGATACCGCGTACTCGAGGATTTCTACCTTTCCCGAGCGCAGCACGCGCGCCGAGGCCTCCTTCACCAACTTCGGATAGTCGCCCGTCATCAAATCGTCCAGCTTCATTCCCTTCAGTTCATCTTTCGGCCGGAGAAGCAGGTCGCCGCGCTGGTTCCAGACGTTGATGAAATTGTTGTCCCCATCCATTTCCAGAATGATGTCGTCCACAGACTCGAGCACGGCCTGCAGCCGCTCTTTTCCTTTTCGCACGGCTTCTTCCGCCGCTTGCAGTTGCTCCACTTTCTTCTGCAAGTCGGCGGTGCGATCCGCGACGCGCTGCTCGAGCTCCAGGCGGTGCTCCTTTAACTCCGCGTCGCGCTTCTGAATGCGCTCGAGCATTTCGTTGAACTGGTCGTAGAGAAATCCAATCTCGTCGTAGGTCGTCTTATGCGCGCGGATGGTGTAATCGTTCTCCATGGTCACCGCGAACGCCGTGCGCGCCAGTTCCAGCACCGGCCCGGAGATAGCCTGCTGCAAGCGCAATCCCAGGAGGTAGGCCCCAAAAATGGAAATCAGCAGGACGCCCACGAGCATCGCCACATTGCGCAGCAGGTGCGCGCGCACTTCCTCCAAGTCGGACTCGAGATAGACCGAACCCACCAATTCTCCCTGCACCGACACTTTTTCAAATGCCAGCAGGCGGTCTGCGGTGAACCGGCTGCCCTCCTTTCCAACGGGAGGCGGATCGAAATCTTTTTGCGATCCGGGGCGCGCGTAGGTGGCGAATACTTTTCCGTCGTGGGTGTACAGGCAGGCGTGGACGATCTGTTTTTCCTCGGCCAGCGCTCCGAGAATCTCGCGGCCCGCGCCGGCATCGTTGAATGCCAGCGCCGCGGCGCTATTCGAGCCGGTGATACGCGCCAGCGTTTCGAGGTCGCGCGCCATCTGGTGCCGGAATGAGTAACGGTCGTAGAGCCCGAGCGCGGCGCCGGCAACCAGCAGCGCCGCAGCGCAGGTCGCCACCACGATCAATGTTAATTTCGCTCGAATGGAGCGCTGCCGCGTCCAGTTCATGTCAGCTCTTCTTCCGCAGCGGATCGCCGTGAATCACATGCGCCAGGCCCAGCAACTTTGAACTGACCTTCAATCCAGCGCGGTCGGTGGCATCCACGTTGATGATGAAGCGCACGTGATTGTCCTCCAGCGTGAACTGCACCTCGCCTCCCTGCGCCGCGAAGTCTTCACACTCCCCCACGGTGAGAACGTGCACGGTGCGCAGCGCTCCCAGAATTCCCGCCAGCCGGCTTTTCTCCGAGTTGCTGATGAACAGCACTTCGCAGCCGTTCAATTCCTGCAGTTTTTTCCCGCGGCGCACCACCATCGTCCGGTCGTTCAATGTTTTCCCTGCCACCGCACGGTCCAGCGCGTCTCCAAACGGATCGTCGCCCAGCACGCAGAAATCGACCGGCGCTGTTGCCCCCGCGGAGGCGTTTGGCGGCCACTCCACAAATCGCGCGAAATTGAAAAGAAACGCCGCCTTCACCTGGTATTCACCCTGCGGCTGGTCTGCCGCGGCTTCGCCCAGAAATAGGCCGGGCGGCGGCGCTAACCACAGCGCGGCCACCAGCAATACTCTCGGGATCAGGGTGCTGACCAAGACGCCCTCGCTCCTCGTTTCCGCCGTGCTGAATCGCTCCAAGTCTCTGCGCCCGCCCGAGTGCGCCAACGGAACTTTTCAAAAACGCCATTCCACCTGGGCATACGCGCTGCGTTTCACCAGACCTGAAATTCCCGTGCCTGGGCCGTTAACGAACTCGAGATGGTGATCGCTCGAAAGGTTTTGTCCCACCACGCGGAAGGTCAATTTCTCCCGCGCGTGCCAGTTGAACTGCGTGTCCACCCGCGTATAAGAAGGAACGGCTTGCGCAGTCAGGCGGCTGTTGAAAGTAGCGCTCGCGTCCCAGTCGAGACCGTGAGGCAAATCCAAATGCGAATCGAGCCGCGCCCAATGCCTCGGCGTGCTTCCTTCCGCCGCCGGCCGCGACTGCGTGTCCTGACTCGTGGCCGCGAGATGCATGTGAATTTCTTCGAAGGCATAACCGGGCGAAAGAGTCCAGTGCGACGCGGGCTTCCAACTGCCTGAGAACTCGATTCCGTGCGCTTGCCCATGCATTAAATTTTCGTATTCCAGAGGAATTACCAGGTGCGGCGGCAGCGGCGTGGCCTCGAAAAAAGGCGGACCGGGCTCCGCGGTTTCCAGACTGCCGTAGTTGTTGTAATAGGCAGAAATATCGATGGCGGCGTGATGCGGCAACTCGGCGCGGTAGCCCGCTTCGTAGGCCAGCAGGCGCTCGTTCTGAAAATCGGGGTTGCCGACGATTCGCAGAGCCACCGGCGGGCCTGTGGGCGGAATGAATCCGCCGAAATTAGCTTCCGAGCCGGTATCGATGCTCGACGGCGTGCGCAGCGCACGCGATACAGCGGCCCACGCCGTTTGCTTGGCTCTAATTTCCCAGGCTACGCGCGCGCTGGGCATCACTCCGAATCCGGTGAAATAGTTATGTTCGAGTTTCGTTCCCACCGTCAGCGATACTCGGTCCGCTATCAGCGCGATCTCGTCCTGCACAAATGCGCTGAAGAGACTGGTATCGAGATCGGGAGGCTCGAGCGCGATGGTGAGGCTGCCTGGGCTGGTCGAGGACGAAAAGCGGTAGCCAGCGCCCCAGACGAAGTCTTGCCGCTCGCCCCACGCGATGTGATCCTGAAAATCGATATTGAATGTTTGTCGCGCTTCGCCCAGCACGTCGTCGCGCCGAAAGCGATCGTAGGAAACTTGCAGCGCCGTTTCTGATCCATCCGAATAGCGGTGCGTCCAATCCGATTGGATGTAACCGCCCGATAGATTCGCTTCGAAGAGGACATTCTCCAAACCGGGCGATGCGAACGAATTAAAAAGGCCGGCGGTATCACCGATTCGCCCGGTGTAGAGATCTCCTTCAAAGCTCAACTCATCCTTCGCAGTGAGATGGCTGTCGGTTCGAAATCCCCCACGCAGCACATGCCAGCCGTCCTGCCCGCTTTGCCCGGTCAGACTCGGGAGATGGCCGTCATTAAAATATTTTGCAAACACGCGGAAGTCCGTGCGCGCGCCAAGTTTGTCGCCGTATTGCACAGTTCCGAATTCCTGCGCAACGTTCCCGCTGCCTGCGCTGACCATTCCTCCGCGAGTCTCGCCGGCCTTTTTGGTGATGATGTTGATCACGCCATTCACCGCATTCGTCCCCCAGGTAGTTCCTCCAGGGCCGCGAATCACTTCGATTCTCTCAATGTCCTCAAACGGCAAATCCAACACGTCCCAAAACACGCCGGAAAAAGTCGGCAGATAAACGCTTCGTCCATCGAGCATCACCAGCAGCTTGTTGCTGAATTCCTGATTGAATCCGCGCGCGCTGACGGCCCAGATATTGGAATTGATTTGCCCCACATCGAGTCCTGGCACCATGCGCAGCAAGTCGGGAATGTTCGTCGCGCCGGAGCGGCGAATGTCTTCCTGTGTAATCACGAAAATCGCCGCAGCCACTTCCGACAGCTTCTGTTCTTTCTTCGAGACGGAAGTCACCTCGATGCTCATCAAGTCTTCGAGGCTCTTGGCGGAAAGATCGGGCTGCGTGGGCAGGCTCGATTGCTGCGCGGGCGTACGCGGCGCAAGGCTCAAGATGGCCGCGAGTGCCAGGGCCGTGCTTGCCATCCGGCGCGCCGCCTTCCAAAATGCGGCGCGGGAATCCGCCGCGATCCCGCTGGTCACTTGCGCGGCTCGACTGTCACTGGCTTGTTTGCCTTCGGCTCGCGGTTTTTCTCCTCAACTGGGGCCGCGTGCGCGGTGTTCGCCTTGCTGCCTCCCAGCGCGCCACCGGTTTCGGACGCCGGCCGGCGCAATCCGCTCCAGATGGCGTCGGGAACGCCGTGAATGCCGTTGGTGCTTTCGCCGCGCCCGGTGCTCTCTCCCGCGGCGCCCATCGCCCCGCGCGGGCTCAATGCGGCCGGTAGCGTCACTCCCGCCGCGATGCGGTCAAACGACAGGCAAAATTCCAGCGCATCCCAATCAATCGAGAGCACGTCGCCGAGATTTACCTGGTCGGTAGCCAGCAGACTGGCGAGCGGATAAACCAGATGCCGCTCGATCGAGCGCTTCAAGTGCCGCGCGCCGTACTTCAGGTCCGTTCCCTCTTTCAGCAAGAATCCGCGCGCCGAAGGCGTCACGCTGAACAGGAATCTCCCGCGCGCCGTTTCGAGCACGCGCTGCTGCACCATTCCCAGCTCGATTTCCAAAATCGATTCGAGTTGTTCGGTGCGCAACGGATGGAACACCACGACCTTGTCGATGCGGTTCATGAATTCCGGAGCGAACTTGCGCTTGGCCGCTTCCGATGCGGTGCGTTCCACTTTCCCGTCGAGGTCCGTCTGCATCTCCGCGGGCTTCTGCGGCGCGAAGCCCAACCCTCCGGTCATCAATTCGGAGATCTCGCTGCTACCGAGATTCGATGTCATGAAGATCATCGTTTGCGAGAGATCCACGCGCCGGTTGTCGCCCAGCGTCAGCGTGGCCTTGTCCAAAATTCCCAGGAGCAATTGCCACAACGAATCCGAGGCTTTCTCGATTTCATCGAACAACAAAAATGACAGCCTCAGCTTCTCGGTGTGAAATTGGCCCAGCGCTTCCTGAGTGATCAGCGGGTGGGTCTCGCGGTGCCCGAGATAACCGGGCGGCGATCCAATCAATTTTGCAATTTCATGCGAGTGCTGAAATTCCGCGCAATCGATCTTGATCACCGCTCGCGGATCCCCGAAGAGAATCTCCGCCGTGGCTTCCACCACGCGCGTCTTCCCAGCTCCGGTGGGGCCCAGGAACAGCAGATTGCCCACCGGACGTCCCGGCGAGTTCAGCCCGGCGCGGAAGACTTGGTACAAGTCCACCACCGCCTGCACCGCCTCATTCTGGCCGACAATTTTCCGGCGTAAACCCGACTCGAAGTCCTGGGATTCCGTGCTGCGGAGAAATGGATTGAGGAGCTTGTGCGACTGGATACTCATTGGGTCCCCCTTTTTCGCGGTGGGTGCAGAACGTCCGCAAGAACCCAGCAGGAGATAAAGCAGAAGAATGGCCAAATTCAATTCGGAACATGCGACTAAACGATAGGAACTACAGTATTTGCGCGGATGCCAATTAGGGAATTGGCCCCGCGTGTTCGCAATCCGATTCGGGCTCTCCAAATTGGTTCGGATTGAAACCCGGGGGTCGCCGCGGCGTCACGCGATTGTAATCTTGCCGTAATCTGGGTCACAAAACTCTCAGCGCAGAATAGGGGCCTGCAACCCCTTGCCTGAACAGGCTGGTTCCATTAACGTGGACGGAAAAGAGGACTGGAGGCTGTGATCAAGAAGCGCATTCTAGTGATCGAAGACGACCGCGACATCGTCGAGCTGGTTCGTTACAACCTCGAGAAAGACGGATACCAGGTCTTCACCGCCACGGACGGCGCCATCGGCATGGCGCAGGTGAAGAAGGCGCCGCCCGATCTGCTGGTGCTCGACCTGATGCTGCCGAAGCTCTCAGGTCTCGAGATCTGCAAGGAGATTCGCCGCGACGCCGCGCTGAATCGCCTGCCGATCCTAATTCTCACGGCGCGCGGGGAAGAAGCCGATCGCGTGGTGGGGCTCGAGCTGGGCGCGGATGATTACGTCACCAAACCTTTTAGCCCGCGCGAATTTGTGGCGCGAGTGAAGGCGCTGCTGCGCCGTGTGGAACCGGCCGCAGCCACCGAGAAGCTAATCGATGTCGGCTTGCTGCGCATTGATCCTGCGGCCTATCGCGTGACGCGCAGCGGCAAGCAAGTGCCGCTCAGCACGCTCGAATTTCGCTTGCTCTATTATCTTGCCGCGCGGCCCAACAAAGTTTTCTCGCGCGATCAGCTTCTCGATGCCGTCTGGGGCACCGATCGGTTCGTAACGCCGCGGAGCGTGGACGTCTATGTGCGACGGTTGCGCGAGAAAATTGAAGAGAATCCGCAGTATCCTTCCTATGTGAAAACGATCCGCGGCGCCGGCTACTTGTTCGAAACCCGTGCGAGCTAAGCTTTTCTGGAAATTGAGCTTTACCTACCTTCTCCTGCTGCTGTGCATTCTGGCGGCCATGGATTTGTATGCCGCGCGCGCCCCGCGCGGACACCTCGTCATCGCCGCGCTGGTCATCATTCTTCTTGGCGGCGTGATGACCCTTCTAATTTCACGCAGCTTTTCAGCGCGCGTGGAGCGCTTGAAGAATTTCGCCGGCCGCGTCGCCGCGGGCGATTTCCACCCGCTTGAACTCGAAGATACCGACGACGAACTCACCGATCTCGGCCGCGCGATGAACGAGACCGCCGCGCGGCTCGCCGGAACAATTCGCACTCTCACCGACGAACGCAATCGCTCCAGCGCCATTCTTCGGAGCATGGTCGAAGGCGTGGCCGTAATTGACGCGAAAGAGCGCGTCGTTTTCTGCAATCAAGCCTTCGCAGAAATTCTCAGCGTGGACGCCGCCGGCAGCGAAGATCGCCCGCTGCTCGAAGTTGTGCGCCAGGCCGATCTCGTAGCCCTCGCCCGCCGCGCCCTGCAAAGCGGCGAGCACGTGCAAGGCGATCTGGTTCTCGGCACCGTCTCGCCCCAGAATTTCGGCGTAACCGCCGCCCCGATTCCCGCCCTCGATGCGGAAGCCTCTCTTCGCGCCCCGGGCATCGAATCCGCCAGCGGAGGCCCCCGCGAGGACGTGAAGCAGGGCGCGGTAATCGTGCTGCACGATATCAGCGAGCTGCGGCGCCTCGAGCGCGTGCGTCAGGATTTCGTCGCCAACGTCTCCCACGAATTCAAAACTCCGCTCACCGCCATTCAAGGTTTCGCCGAAACGCTGCTCTCCGGCGCGCTGGAAGACGAAAAAAATAATCGGCGCTTCCTGGAAATCATCCGCGATCACGCCGTGCGCCTCGGCCGTCTCACCGACGATCTGCTGAAGCTGGCCCGCATCGAAGCCGGCAAGCTCGAACTCGAATTCCAGCGCGTAGTCATCGCCGACATCATCGAGAGCTGCGCCACCACCACGCTGCTGCGCGCCAGCCGCCGGGAACTTTCGCTCGATGTAAATTTCCCGCCGGCATTGCCCCCAGTTCGCGGCGACGCCAGCCTGCTGCGCGAGGTGCTGCAAAATCTGCTCGACAACGCCGTCCAATACACGCAACCCGGCGGCAAAATTACGCTCAGCGCCGTCACCCGTGAATCGGAAGCCATCGTAACGGTAGCCGACACCGGCATAGGCATCCCGCTAGCCGAAAAAGAACGCATCTTCGAGCGCTTCTACCGCGTGGACGCCGCAAGAAGCCGCGAAGTAGGCGGCACAGGCCTAGGCCTCTCCATAGCCAAGCACATAGTAGAAGCCCACGGCGGCCGCATCTGGGTGGACAGCGCCGTAGGCCAAGGCTCCCAATTCCATTTCTCCATCCCGCTAGCCACGTGACCGGGTCGCCGCCGTAGGGACGGTCTTCAGACCCTCACGCCGTTCGCCCTCGCCATCACAAATAAGCCGTCATTGACCGCCATACGCTATTGGCGTACACTCTTAAAAGTACGCCATAGGCGTATAATCAGATCGACTTGGAGTTCATTGAAGCTCCGGCGTTCACACGTTTCATCTCCCGCTATCTTAACAACGACGAATACGGGGCTCTCCAATCACATCTAGCCGCCAACCCCATGCTCGGTGATCTGATGCCGGGAACCGGCGGGTTCAGAAAGCTGCGCTGGAAAGATCCGCGGCGCGGCAAGGGAACGCGCGGCGGTTTGCGGATCATTTATTACTATTTTCCTGCGGCTCAGCAGATATGGCTGATGACGTTATACGGAAAAAACGAGGCCGCAGATGTCACCACGCAAGAGAAGAAGGCACTGAAAAACATCGTCGAGAGCGAGTTGCGCGCGAGGGAAGCCCGTCGAACCGTAAAACCAAAGTCTCGGAGATCACGGTAATGCCAAAGAGAAAGATTTTCGAGGAATTGATCGAGGGTGTCGCGGCTATGAAGAGCCACCTCGAGGGGAAGCTCACGCTGCGCACCTACAAGGTAGAACCATCTCCGCTGCCAAAAGTAGATTCGAAGGTAATCCGCGACACACGGCGAAAGCTGCGGTGCTCCCGCGCCGTCTTTGCCCGCAAGTTACGCATCAACGAGCGCACGCTCGAAAAATGGGAGCAAGGCCGCTCCAAGCCAAATCCACAGGCCGCAGCCCTCGTCCTCCTCGTGCGCACATTTCCAGACACACTTGATCGCCTCGACCGAGTTGCCCGGCTCTAGCCTGACGCAGCAAATCGAGCACAGTTCAGTTCTCGCGCTCCCTGCATCTCGGTGACGTCCTCCTATGCTGCGCTTCCCGGCCGAAGCGTGCGCAGCCACGACTCGATTTTCTTCATGGCCAGGCAATCTTCCTTGTTGTAGGTGAGCAGAGTTTCCAGGATGTCGGCGCGCGTCGGGTCCTGTTGGTATTGCTGGAACCAGACGATGGATTGAGCGCCGCCGGCGTCCGTGGCGGAATACTTCAGCCCTACGAAGGGCGCCACGGATTTCAGCCCGTAGCTCTTGGCCGACAGCACGACAGTATCCTTCACGATTGGGTGGAGATCGACCATGCGGCTTTTGAATTCGTCCAGGGCGTCGGGCTCGCGCGCGCCGTATTTGCGTTCGAGCGCAGCCAGCTTATTCCTTTCGTACGGCGAGTAATGAAACACGATGAAGTCTTCCGCAGCGAATTTGGCGCAAAGTTTCTGAAGCTCGTTCCAGATTCTTTCTTCCCCTTGCGCGTCGGCGCTGAACAGGCCGTGATAATTCAAATCATTCAGCGGCGGATCGACCCACATCCCGCACAAGTAGATCAATTCCTGCGTGGGATCGTCTTCGAAATCGAGATAGATTTTTCTGGGCGGATCGGGAATGGCGGCGGCCGCGAGCACCTGCATCTTTTTCGACATCGTGATAATGGCGGCGCGCTTCATCGAATTCGCCGTTTTTTCGCCGATGCCCTTCAGCTTCACGCGCGAGAAATCGAATTTCGCCAGTTGCGGAATCGAGCGTACCCCCGCCGATCGCAGCGTTAGCTTCTTGGCGCGCCCGACGTCAGGCAGAAGAGTTACGTCCTTGGCTTCCTCCAGGATTTTGTCGCAATGACTCCACCACTGACAGAAACCGCAGGCGGCGGAGTACGCCGGTTCGTCCGGGGCGGCGCCGGTCACCAGCAAGCGAATTTTCGGCAGCGTGGTTTCGTAGGCGCGACGGAATTGTTCCAGGCGATAAGGGACGCGCTCGCGATCGCGATTTAAAATCGCGCCATCCGGCGGAAATGTGCCTTGAATGCTTTGCAGCAGCATTGCGTAGTGATAGAGCTGCATACCGTATTCTTCGCGCAGTTGGCCTTTTTCGCGGTTCGCATAGCCGCTGCCGGATTTGATGTCCACGGGCATATAGAAATGTCCGCCGAGCGAGGAAGCGCCTTCCACTTTTTCTAGCAGATCCGGAATGCCACTTTCGGCGTCTTGCAGCAGCACGCCGTGATAGATGCGCGCGACGCCTCTCTTCATCAAATCCAGCGTCGATTGCGCTCGCGCCTCGAGAGTGGCGCCCGTCGGAGTTTCATACCGCAAATCGCCGGCCACTTCTTCCTCGTGGGAAAGGGCGCGCTCGAACAGAAGATTTAGAAATGCGGCTTGCGGCAGCTTTTCATTTTCATCGCCGAAGCGATTCAGAAAGACGCGGTGGGGACACTTGTCGTAATCGAAAAAATCCTGTGCTGTGACGCGGGCGTTGCTGAGTGAGCTCATCGGTGCGGCCTCGGATGATTTATGATCGCACGGATCATACGCCGAACTGATGATGATGCTCAGGTTAGTTTACGGACAGTACATATACCTACGTGGATGATGCGCGCGCGGCGGAGTTGGCTGCGGGGCCGAAATGCAAAAAACCTCACCTCTAAAGAGGTGAGCTACATTAGCGCGTCAAGATTGACAGGTATTGCTGCCACGGGCCTACGGCTGGGGAATATTGCTTGGCCATCACTCTATGGATTTGATTCAGATGAGTCAGGTCGTGGACTACCCACGTTGAAATTAGCTCGCCCAACGTTACTGGGCCGAGTTCGGGATGCTTGCCGGGACGGCGCCAATCTTTCGGAGACAGATGCAGCTCGTTTAGGCGTTGAAGATTTTGCTGCCGCAACGATGCGAATCGATCGAGCAGGTCGCCAATCGGGCGCGTCTGATCGTTCTGGAATTGTGCGAAACGGTCGAAGGGATCGAACGCGCGTTCTGCGCCGTGCTCGAGAATGATCTGCAATCTCGGCATCCAGTCGGTCAACTCGCCGTGGATGAGATGGCCGACGACGTCGTGGCAGCTCCAGGTATCCGGGCCTTCGTTTGCGCGCAGCCATTCCTCCGGCAGATCTCGCAGCAAAAGGTCCACACACGCGGGAGTCTTGCCCAGAATTAAAGTCGCGTCGGGTAATCGGAGTTCCATCGGTGGGCGCCTCCTAGCTTGGGCGAAATCATCTCACGAATATTTCTGAAAAAAGCAAAACCCGAGCGCGGCACGGGGAGCGATGCGTACATCCCGAGCACCTTGCAAAAGGGCCGAACGGCGGGAGGGTCTAAAGCACCCTCCCCTACTGGGCCTGACACGCTGATGTAATCACTTGGTTGTAAAACGTTGCGGTGGTGGCGGTGGTGGCATATTGAGCGGCGGCCCGATTCTTGAAGGTGGCTCGCCGCCAGCGATTGTTGTTGGCCCATAGGCCTTGCGCGTCTATTCCCAGAATTTTGCCTGCGGGGTCTTTGATCCAGCGCTCATCGGTCGAAACGCTCAGCAGCCAGTCCGGACGCACTTCCGATTCCGCGGCTTTGGCATCGAAATCAATTCGCAGTCCGTTCGAATCGTTGGCGTAGTTAACGAAGTAAATCTGCGGGCCGCGTTTTCCTTCTTTGCGGAATTTGGCCCCGCTGGGCAATTCGAACTGCAAATCGGCGCCGATTCGTCTCTGCTTCAATTGCTCCGGCGTGCAGCTCTTGATGGTCCAATCGGTGGCACTCGAATCGTGGAGGATCACCAGGAACGAACTGGCGCTGAGATCGAGAAGTTCTGTGCGCGGGCGAAGATCGTCCTTGCGAAATTGCAGAATTTGGCCGGGATAAGCGAAGTGGAAATGGCCCTCCGCGTCAGTAGTGGTCGAGCGAATCTGCGCTTGCGGCGTCGGCGTTTCGTTGATCACCGTAACGCCCGTGATCGGCTGGCCCGATTCGGAGACCACCGTGCCATCCACCGCGGCGCTGGCGGGCGGATCGGATTCGACATCGGAGACGCTGGTGATCAGCAGCAGATTGCAGCAGTTGAGATGCCCGTAGGCAGAGGTGAGCTTATTGCCGCCGGAGTTCAGCAGCTTGGCGCCCGCGGCAAAAAAGCCGCCAGTGAGCGTGGCGGTAACGCGATAGCGCGGATTTTTGTCGCTCCGCGCGGTGATCAGCGAGAATAATTTCAGGAAATTGTCGTCCTTGGCGAGCGAGAAGGAAGTGCCGGCGAAAACGATGTTGGCGCCGGGAGTACGCTCGGTGTCGTCCGAGGTGGATTCGGTGGGCGTGGCCACGTCGCCGGCAAACATCAACCAGATATCGGGCTTCGTATTGCAATCGGCGGCGTGCAAAGTGAAATCCTGAAATCCAAGCCGGATCGTTCCGCGCACTTTCACGTACTTATGATCGTAAGCCAGCGGATCCTTCAGCACCGTGCACAGCGGAGTTTCCTCGGCGCCCGATTGCGCGCGGGCACGCTGCGGGATTGTCAGGACCGCGGCGACCACAAACGAGATGAGTAGCAGCGTTTTCGAACGCGAAGTGACCGTGGAGGGAGTCATCGCCGGCGAAATAATAACACCGACGCACCGCTTTTGAATTTGTAGGGGAGGGTGCTTTAGCCCTCCCGCAGTTCGCCCCCGCCGTACCGGCACTGCCCGCAAAAAACCGGCAAGCTAATTCCAGTCCAAATTCAAATAAGACGAAGCATTAATCTCCAGTTCATCCCTCTGTAACCCGCCCAGAATAAGATTTGGACGCGAAGAGTGTAAGTTGACCCGCAGGGAGGCTACATGGCGACGGCGGCGAGCGGAAGTGGAGTAGAAGGCGTCTATCAAGCAGCGCTGGTGAACTATCTGGTCTCCATGGCCCGCACGGTGGAAGGCTCGGTAAACCGCGCGATCGCCGCTCTGCTCGAGCGCAATGAAAAATTGGCCGGCGAGGTATTTCTCACCGAGCCGCGCATCAATGAAATGGAAATCATCATTGACGAGCATGCCATCCGCCTGCTGCGCTCCGGGAATTTGCCGGAAGGCGACGTGCGCCTGATCGTCGCCAGCCTGAAATTGAACAATGACCTCGAGCGCATCGGCGATCTGGCCGTGAACATCTGCCAGCGGGTAATTTCGCTCGCTGGCATGGGCGAAGTGGAAACGCCCGCCGAGCTCGTTCCTATGGCCGCTGCAGTACGCGCAATGGTAAGCAAGAGCCTGGGCGCGCTGATTTTCCGCAATGTCACGCTCGCGAATGAAGTCCTCGAGAGCGACGACATCGTGGACCAATACCGCGATCAAATTTTCGAAAACCTGCTCGCGGGCATGCGCGAAGACGCCACGCAGGTAGCCCCCAACATGCATTTCGTCCTGGCCGCTCGCCACTTGGAGCGCATCGCAGATCACACCACCAATATCGCCGAAGACATCCTCTTCTGGGTCCGCGGCCTGGACGTCCGCCACGGCCGCGCATTGCAGATGGAGTCGGAGAAAGATGTGGAATCGAGAATCGCAATAGTCCCCGAATCCCGCGCCGATTAGCCGGTTCTGAACGGCATCCGCGGCTCGCGATGTAACCTAGAATTCATATACCACTGACGCGCCGTTCACCCTCCTGCGTTAATTTCGCCGCGCTCCACGTTCTAAGCGCCTTATGGCACCCCGAAACATAGCCCTGAGTCATCACCCCACCCAAAACGCCCCCAAAGGGCTGACGATCCCCCTCGTTGGCCCTTTGTTTTCTTTTGAAACATCCCGCATTGACACCCACGTTCACCCGGAATTCTCGCGGCTGTAACCCGGCTGTAACACAGAACCGAAAGAATTTAAGAAAAGGAGATTCGCTTAACATGATGAAGAGATTCGCTCTAGCAACGCTGCTGCTCTCCCTGGTAGCGGCGGGCGCCGTAATGGCCGATGCCCCGATCCTGATTAATGCGGCAGGCGCGACCTTTCCCTATCCAATTTATTCCAAGTGGTTTGACGTTTACCGCCAAAAGAATCCAGCTATTCAAATCAACTACGCCTCGGTGGGCTCGGGCGCAGGAATCGCACAAATGACGAACGGAACCGTCGATTTCGGCGCCTCCGACGGACCCATGAACGACGAGCAGATGAAGAATTTCAAAGACAAGCGTGGGGTAGCCGTGCTGCACTTCCCGACGGTCCTTGGCGCGGCGGTGCCCACGTATAACGTCCCGAACGTAAAAGTCGACTTGAACTTTACCCAAAAGGCGCTGGCGGGAATCTATCTCGGCACCATCACCAAGTGGAACGATCCCGAGATCACCGGAGCTAACAAAGGCGTGAATTTGCCGGCGGCGGACATCGTCGTAGTGCACCGCTCGGACGGGAGCGGCACGACTTATATCTGGACCGATTTTCTCTCCAAGGTCAGCCCGGAATGGGCCAAAAAAGTCGGGACCAAAACCTCGGTGAACTGGCCGGTGGGATTGGGCGGCAAGGGCAACGAAGGCGTCTCGGGACTGGTGAAGCAGACGCCCGGCGCAATCGGCTACGTCGAGTTAATCTACGTCATTCAGAACAACATGACCTATGGGCAGGTTCAGAACGCCGACGGAAAATTCATCAAGGCGGATCTGGCCAGTGTCTCGGCGGCAGCGGCGGGAGCGGCGAAATCGATGCCCGATGATTTTCGCGTCTCGATCACCAATGCACCGGGCCCGACAGCCTATCCGATCTCGAGCTTCACCTGGCTGCTGATTCCCGCAAAGATCGGCGATGCCACCAAGCGCGATGCGATCAAGGGCTTCTTGAAGTGGATGTTGACCGACGGCCAAGGTTACAACGAAGGGTTGCAGTACGCGAAGCTGCCCAAGCTCGTGGTCGATAAAGAGCTGAAGGCGATTTCGCAAATCCAATAGTGATGGCAACGGCCTCCAGCACATTCGAACCGGCGGCCCCGATTCACACGGGGCCGCGTTCCTTTTTACGCCGCCTCACCGACGGCGATGAGATCGCCCATCTCATCACCCTCGTCTTTGCCTCCAGCATTCTGCTGGTTACCTTTCTGCTGCTTTACCGCCTGTGGGCCGATTCTGCGGATGCCCGGCACCAGTTCGGCTGGCATTTCTTTTACACCAGCACTTGGGATCCTGTCTCCGGAGATTTCGGCGCGCTCCCGTTTATCTACGGGACGCTGGTGACCTCGGCGCTGGCCCTGTTGATCGCCGTGCCGCTGGGCTTGGGAGCAGCCATTTTCCTGGCGGAACTGGCCCCTCGAAAAATTTCCGATTCGCTGGCGTTCTTGATTGATTTACTGGCCGCGGTGCCCAGCGTGATTTACGGACTGCTGGGAATTTTCGTGCTCGTCCCGCTGATGCGCACGGTCGTCGCGCCGTTCTTGAAGGCCACGCTCGGATTTCTGCCGCTATTCCAAGGCCCGTCGTACGGCGTAGGCCTGCTGACCGCGGGATTAGTGCTGTCGATTATGGTCGTGCCCTTCATCATTTCCGTCTCGCGCGAAGTGCTGCTCTCGGTGCCCTCGGACCAACGCGAAGCCGCGCTGAGCCTCGGCGCCACTCGCTGGGAAGCCACCTGGAAAGTGGTGGTGCCTTTCGCCCGCACCGGAATTTTCGGCTCAGTCTTTCTGGCCCTGGCGCGCGCCCTCGGGGAGACCATGGCCGTCACCATGGTTATCGGAAATGACCCGCGCATCGCCAGTTCGCTCTTTGCCCCGGGCTATTCGATCGCCGCGGTGATCGCCAACGAGTTCAGCGAAGCGGTTGGCAATCTCTACGTGCAGTCGTTGATCGAGCTGGCCTTGGTGCTGTTTCTGATCACGTTTATTTTGAATGGACTGGCGCGGATTTTGATCGTGGCCACTCAACAAAAGGGAATGTCCTAGCGATGAGTATCCGGACCATCTGGCGCAAAGGGCTGAACGTGGTCATGCTCAGCCTCACCGGCGCGTGCGCGCTGATCACCGTCTCGGTGCTCGGCCTGGTCCTCGGCTATCTCGTGTGGAATGGCGGGAAGTCCCTGACCTGGGCCTTCTTCACCCAGCTCCCCACTCCGGTAGGAGTGCCGGGGGGCGGAATGGCCAATGCCATCGTAGGCAGCGCCAAGTTACTCCTGCTGGCCTCGCTGTTCGGCATGCCGGTCGGCGTGCTCGCCGCGATCTACTTGGCGGAGTTTGGCGGCAAGACCTTCTCGTTCATCGTGCGCTACACCACCGACTTGCTGAACGGCGTGCCCTCCATCGTGATCGGAATTTTTGCCTACGCGCTGGTGGTCGTGCCCATGCATCACTTCTCCACGCTGGCCGGCGGCTTTGCGTTGGGCGTGATGATGATTCCCATCGCCGTGCGCAGCACCGAGGAATTTTTGCGCGCGGTGCCCAACAACCTCCGCGAAGGCGCCATGGCTCTCGGTGCCAGCAAGTGGAAAACCATTGCCACGGTAATTGTGCCCGCCGCTTTTCAAGGAATAATGACCGGGCTGTTGCTGGATTTGGCCCGCGTCGCCGGCGAAACGGCGCCGTTGCTTTTCACCGCGCTGACCAACCGCTTCTGGAGCCCGGGATGGAATAACCCCATCGCCTCGCTTCCGGTTATGATTTATGACTACGCGCTTTCGGCCTATGATGATTGGCACCGCCAGGCCTGGGCGGCAGGATTAGTTCTGCTGGCGCTGGTGCTGATCGTCAATATCGCGTCGCGGATGTTGATGTCGCGCCGCGCGTCTTTCTCGAGGTAGGGGCAAGTAGGGCCCATGCTTTACGGCGGGCCGCTTCAAGCAACCGGGTAAAAGGAATAAGAATGGGAGCATCTGGTGCAGCCGCCACGGTGAAAGCGATGCAAACTGCGACACCCTCGAAAGCAGAGAACGCGCAGGAAGCCGCACTGCCACTGCGCTTCAAAATCAGCAACGTCAATTTCTTTTATGGCGCCAAGCAGGCCCTCTACGATATCAGCCTGGACGTGCCCAACAATCGCGTCACCGCGCTCATTGGCCCTTCCGGCTGTGGCAAATCCACCTTTCTCCGCAATTTGAATCGCATGCAGGAAACCATCCGCCACACGCGCCTGGAAGGCGAAATTCTCCTCGATGGCCAAAATATCCTGGGCATGGACGTGGTCAAGCTGCGGCGCCGCGTGGGCATGGTTTTCCAGCGGCCGAATCCATTTCCGAAATCGATCTTCGACAATGTGGCCTACGGCCTGCGCATCAACGGCTATGAGGGCAGCCTCTCCGACCTCGTCGAGAAGAGCCTGCGGCGCTCGGCGCTGTGGGACGAAGTGAAAGACAAGCTGAATCATTCCGCCTACGCGCTTTCCGGCGGCCAGCAGCAGCGCCTCTGCATCGCCCGCGCCCTGGCGGTGGATCCGGAAGTCCTGCTGCTCGATGAACCCTGCTCGGCTCTCGATCCAGTAACCACTGCAAAGATTGAAGAGCTGATGTTCCAGCTAAAAGATAGCTGCACCATGGTGATCGTCACGCACAACATG
>Ga0209038_10000103_pt1 | contig 26241 bp, 27 predicted proteins | sample BogFormECP03_OM3_FD_188237 | JGI IMG/M metagenome (GOLD analysis project Ga0209038, IMG submission 188237) | Bog forest soil microbial communities from Calvert Island, British Columbia, Canada - ECP03_OM3 (SPAdes) (version 2) | ecosystem: Environmental > Aquatic > Freshwater > Wetlands > Bog ...
AAGTGCGCGCCCCGTCGCGAGTCCACGACCGCCTTCTTGTGCTTGATGCTCGCCCACTTGGAGTGCCCTGACATTCCAGAGAGTCTACGAATCCCGCCGCGGTCCACGTACTCGCCCGGGGCGCGCAGTCCGTGCCGGCACCCGTAGGATTCACGCCAGCATGCCGGTCGCACCACCACCGGAGATCTTCAAGGCGTATGACATTCGCGGCCTCTACGGCGAGCAGATCGACGGCGACGCCGCCGAGCTGATCGGCCGCGCGTTCGCGCGCGTGCTCTCGGTGCTCGCCGGAAAGCCGGTCTCGGAGCTGCGCATCGGCTCCGGGCGCGACATGCGCCTGAGCGCGCCCGAGCTCTCGGAGCGCTATCGCGAGGGGCTTCTGCTCGAGGGCGCGCACGTGATCGACGCCGGACAGGTGGGCTCTGAGATGCTCTACTTCCTGGTCGGCTCGCGCGGGCTGGACGGCGGGCTGATGTGCACGGCCTCGCACAATCCCAAGGCCTACACCGGCGCGAAGCTCGTCCGCGAGGGAGCGATCGCGCTGTCCGGGGACGCGGGCATCCAGGACGTCCGCCGCACGATCGAGACCGAGCTCGTGCCGGACTCGGCCGACGCCGCGCCCTCCGGCTCGCGGGGCACGCTGGAGGAGGTCGACATATATCCGGAGTTCCAGCGGGCGGCGCTCGGCTTCATCGACCTGGACGCGATGCGCTCCTCCCCGCGCGATCGCCCGCTGAAGGTGGTGGTCGACGGGGGCAACGGGATGGCCGGCCCGGTGGTCGGCCCCCTGCTCGAGCGCCTGGGCCTCGATCTGATCGAGACCTACTGGACGCCCGATGGGCACTTCCCCGATCACGAACCCAATCCGCTGTTGCCCGAGAACCGCGAGCTGATCATCGAGCGCGTGCGCTCGAGCGAAGCGGATCTGGGCATCGCGTGGGACGGGGACGCCGACCGCTGCTTCTTCATCGATGACACGGGCGCGTTCGTGGCCGGGGACTTCCTCACCGCGCTCCTGGCCGAGTCGCTGCTGCGTAAGAGCTCGGACCACACCCGCCCCGAGGCGATCCTGTATGACGTGCGCGCCTCACGCGCGGTGCCCGACACGGTACGCAAGGCCGGCGGGATCCCGTACATCAACCGCGTGGGCCACGCCTACTTCAAGACGCGCATGCGCGCCGAGGGCTCGCTGTTCGGCGGAGAGGTCTCCGGGCACTACTACTTCCGCGACTTCTACTGCGCGGACTCGGGCTCGATCCCGGCGCTGCTCGTGCTCGAGCTGCTCTCGCGCGGGTCCTCTTCGATGGCCGAGCTGCTCGCTCCCTACCACGCGCGCTACTTCATCTCGGGGGAGATCAACTCCGAGGTGCACGACCCGGAGGCCAAGATGCAGGCGCTCGCCGCGCGCTTCTCCGATGCGCGCCAGAGCCACCTCGACGGGATCTCGATCGACTACGACGACTGGCACTTCAACGTACGCTCCTCCAACACCGAGCCGCTGCTGCGCCTGTGCCTGGAGTCGCTGGTCTCCGTCGAGGACATGGAACGCCGCCGCGACGAGGTCCTCGCGTTGATCCGCGCGTGAACGGCGATCAGGATGCGCTGGCTGTCGCCGCCGAGGCGGGCATCCACCGCCTGGCGATCCCGACGCCGTTCCAGGTCGGCCGCATCAACGCGTATCTGATCGAGGACTCGCCGCTCACCCTGCTCGACTCCGGCCCCAACTCGGCCAAGGCGCTGGACGAGCTCGAGCAGGCCCTGGCCGCCCGCGGGCACGCGATCGAGGACATCGAGCTGCTGATCATCAGCCACCAGCACATCGACCACTTCGGCCTGGCCTCGATCCTCGCGCGGCGCTCGGGCGCCGAGGTCGCCGCGCTCGAGCAGCTCGCACCGTTCCTCGCGCGCTTCGGCGAGCAGGCCGAGCTCGACGATCTGTTCGCCGAGCGGCTGATGCTCCGGAACGGCATCCCCGCCGACGTGGTCAGCGTGCTGCGCACGGTTTCTCAGAGCTTCCGCGCGTGGGGCTCGGCCGTGGAGGTCACGCGTCCGCTGTCAGACGGCGAGGAGCTGCAGCTGCGCGATCGCACGCTGCGCGTGCTGCACCGCCCCGGACACAGCCCCTCGGACACGGTGCTCCTCGATGAGTCCCGCTCGATCCTGCTCGCCGCCGACCACCTGATCAAGCACATCTCCTCGAACCCCCTGCTGACGCGACCGCTCGGCGCCGGGCCTGAGTTCTCGGGTCCGCGCCCGCAGGCGCTCGTCACCTACATCGACTCGCTGAAGCAGACCCGGGCGATGCCTCTTTCGCTCGTCCTGCCCGGCCACGGCGAGCCGATCTCAGACCACGTAGCGCTGATCGACGAGCGCTTTCGCCTGCACCGCCGGCGCGCGGAGAAGATCCGCCGCCTGATCGCCTCCAGACCCCGCACAGCGCACGAGATCGCCCAGGAGCTGTGGGGGAACGTGGCGGTGACGCAGGCCTATCTGACGCTCTCGGAGGTGCTCGGACACGTCGACCTGCTGCTCGCCGACGGGGTGATCATCGAACAGGAGTCAGACGATGTGGTCCGCTTCGCTCCCGCCCAGGAGACCGCCTGAGGCACAACCGCCCCCTTGACACGGGCATCCATCTCAGACCCTAGGCGCGCTCCAGCTCGCTGAGATGGGCGACGTTGGCGCGGTCACCGGGCTCGGCGCTCGGCTCGGCGGCGAACCACGCGTCGAGGATCTCTGAGAGCTCCGCCGGGGAGGTGGCCCGCAGGCTGATCGCGAGCACGTTGGCATCGTTCCAGCGGCGGGCTCCGGCGGCGGTGGTGGCATCGAGGCACAGGGCCGCCCGCACGCCGGGGACCTTGTTGGCGGCGATCGACGCGCCGGTGCCCGTCCAGCAGCACACGATCCCCTGCTCTGTGCGCCGCTCGGCCACGTCCCGTGCCGCGGCCTCCGAGCTCCACGCCCAGTCGTCGCGCTCTGAGTCGTTGAGCGCCCCGTGCGTGAGCGCGCGATGTCCGCGGCGTTCGAGCTCGTCGACGAGCACGCCGGCGACGCCCGTCAACTCGTCGGCCGCGACGGAGATCTGCATGGCTCGTGAGTATCACCGATCCGGGCGTGGCGACGGGTACGGTTCGAGCGTGCTCGGAGAGCCTCCAGGGACGCAGCCGCCGCGGCGCTGGCGTCCCCGGTTGCACTGGGAGCTCTTGATCTGCGCCACCCGCGGGCACGGTCTCCTGGGCACCGATGCCGCCGGGCTGCGCGCCGAGGATGCGATCCTCGCCCGCGAGGACTCGACGGGGACGCGCTGGTACCGCTGCCTGCGCTGTGACAGCTGGCTCGCGCTGCCCGCGCCGAGCACCCCCACGCGCTCCTTCCCGCCGGACCGAGATGAGATCGAGCTGCCACTTCGAGGCAAGCCGTTGCGCGACGAGATCGTGCTGCGGGCAATCGCGATCGAGCGCGCCCTTCACCTCGTCGTGCTGGGCGCGCTGGGAGCGCTCGTGCTGGTGTTCGCCGCCGATCGCGCCACGCTGCGTGGAACGTTCTACAAGGTGATTGCGGACCTGCAGGGAGGCGTCTCCTCCGGTCAGTCCCAGGCAACCCACGGGCTGCTGCACGATCTCGACGATGCCTTCACGACGTCCTCCTCGCATCTGCACCTGCTGGGAGCGGTGCTGCTCTCCTACGCGGCCGTCGAGGGGATCGAGGCGGTCGGCCTGTGGTATCAGCGCCGCTGGGCGGAGTACCTGACGTTCCTCGTCACCACGTCGCTGCTGCCCCTGGAGATCTATGAGATCGCCAACCGCGCATCGGTGTTCAAGGCGCTGGCGTTCCTCATCAACCTGGCGGTCGTGGTGTATCTGCTGGTGGCCAAGCGCCTGTTCGGCGTGCGCGGCGGGATTGCGACCGAGCGGGCCGAGAGCGAACGCGATCAGGGATGGGAGGCGATCGAGCGAGCCGCACCGCCGGCGCCGGCGCCGAGCGGCTGAGAGCTCAGGACGCCTGAGCGCCGGCGCCCCGGCCCTCCGCTGAGGGGTGCCGCGTCCCCTCCAGGAACAGGCGGTGGATCCGGTCGTCCGCGCCGAGCTCGGTGTGGAACGCGACCGCCAGCATCTGGGCCTCGCGCGCGGCGACCGGATGCCCGTCGATCTCCGCGAGGATCTCGACCTTCGGGCCGTACTCCTCGAGCCAGGGCGCACGGATGAAGAGGCCACGCACGGGGCCGCCCTCGATGCCCGGGATGTCGAGATCGGTCTCAAAGCTCCTCGTCTGGCGGCCGAAGGCATTGCGCTTGCAACGCGTGTCCATCAGCCCGAGGTGCTCGCGGTCGAGCATGATCATCCCCGCGCACGAGCCCAGCACGGGGATCCCGCGCCCCACCAGATCGCGCAGCGGCTCGGCGAGTCCCTCGCGCTGCACCCCCAGCGTCATCGTCGTCGACTCGCCGCCCGGGATCACGAGCCCATCCAGCCGCTCGAGATCCCCGGGGGTGCGCACCTCGCGAACCTGGGCTCCGAGACCGCGGAGCATGCGCTCGTGTGCCTGGAAATCGCCCTGCAGGGCGAGCACGCCGATCAGCGGTGCATCCAAGTCGCTGCTACCAGCCGCGCTGGGCCAGGAGCTGCTCGTCCTCGAGCTTTGAGCTCTCCAGGCTGACCATCGCCGGGCCGAGGCCGCGCGAGGCCTGGGCCACGCGCTCAGGGTCCTGCCAGTGCGTGGTGGCCTCGACGATCGCACTCGCCCGAGCCGGCGGATCATCGGACTTGAAGATGCCCGAGCCGACGAACACGCCTTCGGCGCCGAGGGCCATCATCAGGGCCGCGTCCGCAGGTGTGGCGATCCCGCCGGCGCAGAACAGCACCACGGGCAGGCGTCCCTCGCGGACGACGCCGCGCACGAGCTCAAGCGGCGCGCCCAGGTCCTTGGCCGCGGTCGCCGTCTCGTCCTCACCCAGCGTGTGCAGGCGCCGGATTTCGTTGGTGATGGAGCGCATGTGGCGGACGGCCTCGACGATGTCGCCCGTTCCGGCCTCACCCTTGGAGCGGATCATCGCCGCGCCCTCCCCGATCCGCCGCAGCGCCTCGCCGAGGTTGGTGGCGCCGCACACGAACGGCACCTTGAAGGCCCACTTGTCGATGTGGTTGCTCTCATCGGCGGGCGTGAGCACCTCGGACTCGTCCACGTAGTCGACCTCAAGCGCCTGCAGCACCTGGGCCTCGAGGAAGTGCCCGATGCGCGCCTTGGCCATCACGGGGATGCTGACGGTCTCCTGGATCGCGGCGATCATCTCCGGGTCCGACATGCGCGCGACGCCGCCGTCCCGGCGGATGTCCGCAGGCACGCGCTCCAACGCCATCACCGCCGCGGCCCCCGCCTCCTCGGCGACCGTCGCCTGGGCGGGAGTCACGACATCCATGATCACCCCGCCCTTGAGCATCTCGGCCAGGCCGCTCTTCACCTCAAATGTCGCCTCATCGCGCATGAGCCGTAGTTTGACATGCGGTGGCGGACGACGAGGGTGGCGGTCCGTACAACGAGGATGGGGTTATTGGTTCTCTTTGGAGCGCCGGTATCACCATGGTTATACGCGCGCGGGAACTGAAGACGCTTCGCGACCGGCGACGGTCATCGTCAGGATCCAGTCGGCGCATGCGCCGACTGGCGGGACCGCGCATGCGCGGTCCCGGACAGCGCCGCATGCGGCGCTGTCTACAGCAATGAGGGAGGAATGGGGAAGGCGTGAGGGAGGCCGGCGGCGGGGCCATGCCGAGCGGACCGCCGATCGCCGCTGCTACTTCAGGCGAAAGGCCTTGATGCGGTCGTCGTACTGTGCGGTGTCCTGCGCGTAGACGCCATAGGCGAGGGCCTGGATGAGGCTCAGGAGTGCCGTGTGGGAGCGCACGTAGGCGGGGCTGTTGGAGGAGTAGTAGAGCTTGATCTGGGCCAGCTTGGCCACCTCGGAGAGGGTCGCGTCGGTGACGGCGGCCGTGCGTGCCTTGCGGTGGCGGGCGAGCTTCATCGCGCGCACCACCAGCGGGTGCGGCCGTCCGGCGGACAGGCCGATGACGAGCGTGTCGGCATCGATGCGACCGAGGCGGCTGAGCGCCTCCTGGGAGGGGCTCGCCACGACATCGACGCGAAGATCGAGGAGCATCAGCAGGTGGCGCAGGTAGCTGGCGAAGAAGGCCATCTGGTCGGTGCCCGCCACGAGCACCTTCTCGGAGCCGACGATCGCCTCGATGAGCGCTTCCACGGAGCTTCTTGAGACCTTGCGCGCGGTGTCCTCGATGTTGAGGTGATCGGCGCTGAGCGCCGTCTCGAACTCGCTCTGGTCAAGCGAGAACAGCGGCGTCGAGCTGGCTGCGGCTCCGTTGGCCGGCGCCTTGGCGTGCACGCGCCGGTATTCCTCGCGGGCGGCCGCCTGCAGCTCGGGAAAGCCCTCGAAGCCGAGCGCCTGGGAGAAGCGCACAACCGTCGAGCTCGAGGTGTTGGCGCGACGGGCGAGCTCCTCTGCGGTCTGGAAGGCGGCCTCGTCGAGATGGTCGACGATGTACTGGGCGACGTCCTTCTGCGAGCGTGAGCACTCATCAAATCGCGCCTGGATGTACTTGCACAGGCTCTGGTGCTCGCTCGCGCTGCCGTTCAGCGATTGAGCGGTCGGGGGGCGGTCGGTGGTGGTGATGAGACGCTTCACGTGCGCTCTGTTCGACGTGTGCGCCTCGCACTCCTGCCAACCCTGTCCGAGCTCGCGCGATGATCCAGCGATTCCGATGTCACGTATATGGGCTTAGACCATGCGGTTTACGAGCGACGATCGAGAGTAGGTGGACCGTGAGGATCGCCGTCGTCGGCGCCGGCGTCTCCGGCTTGGTCGCCGCCCACCTCCTCCATCGCGAGCACGAGATCGTGGTCTACGACGCCAACGACTACACCGGCGGGCACACCAACACGATCCGGGTTGACACCGAGCACCACACCCATCACGTGGACACGGGCTTCATCGCGATGAACGACCGTAACTACCCCAACTTCACGCGCCTGCTCACCCGCCTGGGAGTGGCCACCCAGCCCACGCACATGAGCTTCTCGGTGAAGGGCGAGGAGGAGGACTTCGAGTACTCCGGCACCCCCCGGGGGCTGTTCTGCCAGCCTCACAACCTGCTCGACCGGCGCTTTCTTCGCATGATCGGCGACCTGCTGCGCTTCAACCGCGAGCTGCGCCGGCTGCTGGGCGAGGCGGACACGGGCGAGTCGCTCGAGGGATTCCTGGAGCGCCAGCGCTTTTCCCCCACGTTCGTGGAACGGCTGATCGTCCCCCAGATCTCCGCCGTGTGGTCGGCCGACCCGCGCCAGATGCGCTCGTTCCCCGTGCGCTTCATCGCCGAGTTCTTCGCCAACCACGGCATGCTCGGGTTCCGCGACCGCCCGCGCTGGTCGACCATCGCCGGCGGCTCGGCGCGTTACGTCGAGGCGCTGATCGCGCCGTTTACGGACAGGATTCGCCTGCGGACCCCCGTGCGCTCGATCACCCGCTCGGCCGAGCACGTGGAGATCGCCTCCGACGGGCTCGCACCGGAGCACTACGACCACGTCGTGATCGCGACCCACTCCGATCAGGCGCTTGCGATGCTGAGCGATGCCTCCGAGCGCGAGCGGGAGCTTCTCGGAGCGATCCCCTATCAGCAGAACGAGGCGGTGCTCCACACCGACAGCACCCTGCTGCCCCGCCGCCGGTCCGCCCGCGCGGCGTGGAACTTTCACCTGCTGCGCGAACCCAGGCCGGTGAGCACGGTCACCTACTACATGAACCACCTGCAGCGGCTCCTCGCCGACCGCGACTTCTGTGTGACGCTCAACCGCACCGAGGCGATCGACCCGGCGAAGATCATCCGCACGATCTCCTACTCCCACCCTGTCTACACCGAGGGTGGCCTCGCGGCCCAGTCCCGCCATGCCGCGATCAGCGGGCTGGCCGGGCGCACGCACTACTGCGGCGCCTACTGGGGCTCGGGCTTCCACGAGGACGGCGTCCTGTCAGCGATGCGTGCCTGCGCGCCCTTCGGGGTCACCCTGTGAGCGCCTCCTGCCTGTATGAGGGCGCGGTGCGCCACCGGCGGTTGGGCTCCCCGAGGGATGAGTTCCGCTACCCCCTGTTCATGGCCTACCTCGACCTCGACGAGCTGCCCGCACTGTTCGACGAACGCTGGCTGTGGTCGGCCCGCCATCGGGCCCTGGCATGGTTCCGCCGCGCCGACTACCTCGGCGACCCCGGCACTCCCCTGCGCGATGCCGTGGGCGAGCTCGTGCTCGAGCGGACGGGCACGCGGCCGGAGGGTCCGATCCGCGTGCTCACTCACCTGCGCTACTTCGGCCACTGCTTCAACCCGGTGAGCTTCTACTACTGCTTCGACGCCGGCGGTGAGCGCGTGGTGGCGGTCGTGGCCGACGTCACCAACACGCCCTGGGGGGAGCGCCACGCCTACGTGATGGCGGTGTCCGCCGCGGCAGACCGGGGCTCGGCTGTACTCATGCGCGGTCAGTTTGATAAGCAGTTGCACGTGTCCCCGCTGATGGGCATGGACCACGTCTACGACTGGCGGCTGACCGAGCCCGCCGAGCGCCTGTTGGTGCACATCGAGTCCCGGCGCCCGGATGGCGAGAGCGTGTTCGACGCGACGCTGTCGCTGCGCCGCCGCGAGCTCGCAGGGCCCGCCCTGCGCCGGGCGCTCCTGCGCTACCCGGCGTTGACCGCACGGATCACCGCGCGCATCTACCTGCACGCGTTCCGCCTGAAGCTGCGGGGGGCCACCTACTTTCCTCATCCTCGGAGGCATGCGGTGCCGCGATGAGCACCCTGCCCGCCACCGCGAGTCGCGCCGCCCCCGGCGCGATCTCCCCGTTCCGGGGGCGATCGGGGATCGGCGCGGTGATCGACCGCGCATGCCGGCGGATGGTGCTTGGCCTGTTGCGCCGCACTCGCGGCGGTGAGCTTCAGATCGTGGAGGCAGCTGGGCGATTCGAGTTCGGTGAGCGCTCGTCTGAGCACTCACCGCTCGCCGTCCTCCACGTCCGCTCTGTGCGCTTCTACCGCTCGCTGCTGCGCGGCAGCGTGGGCATGTGCGAGGCCTACCTGGACGGCCTGTGGGACTGCGAGGACCTGGTGGCGCTCACACGCATCGCGGCGCTCAACGTGCGCGCACTGGACACCCTGCGCCGCCTGCTCGCTCCCCTGCTGATCCCCGTCCAGCGCTGGGCAAGCTGGCGCGCCCGCAACACGCCCGGGCGCTCGCGCGCGCGGGTCGCCGCCCACTACGACCTCGGCAACGAGCTGTTCTCCCTGTTCCTGGACCCCACCATGATGTATTCCTGCGCGGTCTTCGACTCGCCGGAGGCGACCCTCGAAGAGGCCTCGCTGGCGAAGCTCGAGCGGGTGTGCGCCAAGCTCGACCTGCAGCCGCGGGACCACCTGCTCGAGATCGGCACCGGCTGGGGCGGCCTGGCGGTATACGCGGCCGAGCGCTACGGCTGCCGGGTGACGACCACGACGATCTCCCGCGAACAGCACGACTATGCCCTGCAGAGGGTGCGCGAGGCGGGGCTCTCAGACCGCGTGAGCGTGCTGCTCGAGGACTACCGTGCCCTTGAGGGGCGCTACGACAAGCTCGTATCGGTCGAGATGATCGAGGCCGTCGGCTGGCAGTACTTCCCCACGTTCTTCCGTCGCTGCTCGGAGCTCCTGGCAGACGACGGCGCGATGCTGTTGCAGGCGATCGTGATCGACGACCGCGCCTATCAGGTGGAGAAGGCCGGCAAGAGCTTCATCAACACCTACATCTTCCCCGGCGGATGCCTCCCCTCGATGCAGATCATCTCCCGCACGGTCGAGCGGGTGACCGACTTCCGCCAGGTCCACCTCGAGGACATCACGGCCCACTATGCGACCACGCTCGAGCGCTGGCGCGAACGCTTCCTGGACGCCGCCGACCGCCTCTCTGAGCTGGGCTATGACGAGCGCTTTCGCAGACTGTGGGAGCTGTACCTGAGCTACTGCGAGGGCGGCTTCCGCGAGCGGCGCATCCGCGATGTGCAGCTGTTGCTGGCCAAGCCCCGCTTCCCGCCGGCGGGGCCGGATAGGGTCTGCATGGATGCGGCGAACGCTGTTTGACGACGTACACGAGGACTTCCGCGCGAGCTTCCGCACGTTCCTCGAGCGCGAGGTGATCGGTGATGAGGGGCGCTACGGCGAGTGGGAGCGGGCGGGAATCGTGCCCCGGGAGGTGTTCGCGGTGGCCGGGCGTGGCGGCTTCCTCGGCATGGCCGTGCCCGAGCGCTACGGCGGCGCGGGCGCGGATGACTTCCGCTTCAACCTGATCATCGGCGAGGAGACCCAGCGTGCCGGGGTGGGGAGCTTCGGCCTGGGGATCACCCTGCACAACGACATCTGCCTGCCCTACTTCCTCACCTACTGCTCAGACTCCCAGCGCGAGCGCTGGCTCCCGGGGATCGCCTCCGGTGAGCTGATCACGGCGCTGGCGATGACCGAGCCGGGAATCGGCTCAGACCTCGCCGCCATGTCCACGCGCGCCCGGAGCGATGGCGGGCAGTACGTGGTGGACGGAACCAAGACCTTCATCACCAACGGGATCAACGCCGACCTGGTGATCGTGGCGGTCAAGACCAGGGAGGGCGGCCATCAAGACCGCCACCGCGCCATCAGCCTGCTCGTGCTCGAACGCGGCATGGAGGGCTTCTCACGGGGTCGCAACCTCGAGAAGATCGGCCAGCACGCCCAGGACACCGCCGAGCTGTCCTTCGCCGGGGTTCACGTTCCGCTCGAGAACCTGCTGGGCGAGGAGGGCGAGGGCTTTCGCTACCTCGTCTCGAATCTGCCCCAGGAGCGCCTGTCGATCGCCGCGTCGGCGGTGGCGGGCGCGGAGGCGGCGCTCGGATGGACGCTCGAGTACGTGCGTGAGCGCCACGCCTTCGGCCAGCCGATCGGCTCATTTCAGAGCGCCCGCTTCAACCTCGCCGAGCTGCGCACGGAAACGGAGGTCGCCCGCGCGTTCATCGACCGCTGCGTGCAGGCGCTCGACGCGGGCGAGCTGACCGCGGAGGACGCGGCGATGGCGAAGTGGTGGTGCACCGAGCTCCAGGGTCGGGTGGTCGACCGTTGCCTGCAGCTGCATGGAGGCTACGGCTACATGCTCGAGTATCCGATCGCCCGCGCCTTCGCGGACGCGCGCGTGACGAGGATCTACGGCGGGGCGAACGAGATCATGAAGGAGATCATCGGCCGCTCGATGGGGCTGTAGGTCCGTGCAGGAGGCGCGCGGCTACAGCGTCTTGGCCAGCTCCACGAAGTAGTCGAGCGAACGGGGATTGGCCAGCGAGTCGACGCTCGCGGCCTGCTCGGCGGGGGCGCCCATCAGGATCCGCTTGACGGGCACCTCGAGCACCTTGCCCGAGAGCGTGCGCGGCACCTCGGAGATCTGGACCACCTCGTTGGGGACGTATCGCGGCGAGCAGTCCTCGCGAATGCGCCGCTTGATCTGGGCGACGAGATCCTCATCGAGCGTGCTGTCCTCCGCCAGCACCACGAACAGGATCATCCGGAGCTCCCCCCCATCCGCGCGCGCCGGGATGTCGACCACGAGGACGTCTGCGACCCCGTCGACGGCACCCGCCGCCCGGTAGATCTCGCTGGTGCCCATGCGCACGCCCTGGCGGTTGATCGTCGAGTCCGAGCGCCCGTAGATGACCGCGCCGCCCCGCGGGGTGATGCGAATCCAGTCGCCGTGACGCCACACGCCCGGGTACATCGAGAAGTAGCTGTCGCGCAGGCGCTCTCCGCTCTCGTCTCCCCAGAAGAACAGGGGCATCGAGGGCAGCGGCTCGGTGATGACGAGCTCGCCGACCTCATCAGAGAGGCTCCGGCCCTGCTCATCCCAGGCCTCCACCGCGCAGCCGAGCGCCCGGCACTGCAGTTCGCCCTCGAACACCGCCAGCAGCGGGTTGCCGGCGACGAACGCCGTGCACACGTCCGTTCCCCCGCTCGTGGAGAACAGCCAGATGTCCGACCCCACGTGCTCATAGACCCACCTGAAGCTCTCCGGCGCTAGCGGCGAGCCGGTCGAGCCGAGGGCGCGCAGCGCGTGCAGGTCGTAGTCGCGCCCGGGCTCGATCCCCGCCTTCTCACAGCTCGCGAGCAGGCCCGCGCTCACGCCCATGCAGGTGATCTCGGCCTGCTCTGCGAGCTTCCACAGCACGCCCAGGTCCGGGTGGCCCGGACTCCCGTCATAGAGCACGATCGCGGCGTCCGAGAGCAGGCCGCCGACGATGAAGTTCCACATCATCCAGCCGGTGGTGGTGAACCAGAAGAGGCGATCGCCTGCGCGCAGATCGAGATGCAGGCTCTTCTTGAGCTGCTCGATCAGGATGCCGCCGTGCCCCTGGACGATCGCCTTGGGCAGGCCGGTGGTACCGGACGAGTAGAGCACCCACAGTGGATGGTCGAAGGGGACCTGCTCGAAGCGGAGCTCGGTGTCTGAGCCTCGCTGCATCAGCTGCCCCCAGCCGAGGCGCCCGCGGTCCTTGCTCACCGGGCGATCTGCGTCCTCGCCATCCGCGGGCTCGTGCAGGTATGGCACATCGATGACGTATTCCACGGTGGGAAGCTCCTCGAGGATGCTCTCGACGACACCCCTGCGGTCGAAGTCCTTGCCCCCGTGGCGATAGCCGTCGATCGCAAGGAGCACCTTCGGCTCGATCTGGGCGAAGCGATCGATCACGCTGCGCGCGCCGAACTCGGGGGCCGCGCTCGACCATGTCGCGCCGATCGAGGCCACCGCCAGGAAGGCGACGAGCGTCTCGGGGATGTTCGGCATGTAGGCGACCACCCGGTCGCCTCGCCCGACGCCCAGTGCGCGGAGCCCTCCCGCCACGGCGGCGACCTGCGCCGAGAGCTCTCCCCGGGTGAGCTGGGCGAGCGGACGCAGCTCGGAGGCGTGCAGGACGGCCACCGCGCCCGGGTCGCGCCCCCCGGCGGGCCCAAGCCCCGTGAGCATGTTCTCGGCGTAGTTGAGCTCCGCGCCCTCGAACCACCTCGCTCCGGGCATGCGCCGGGAGTCGAGCACGCGCTCGTAGGGGCGCGAGCTCCGCACGCCGAAGAACTCCCAGATGCTCGCCCAGAAGTCCTCCACCTCATCCACCGACCAGCGCCACAGCTCGTCGTAGTTTGCGAACGGGCGCCCGCGACGCTCGCCGGCCCAGCGCATGTAGCGGGTCATCTCCACTTGCTCCAGGTCCTCGGGGGAGGGTTCCCACAGGGGCGCCTGCTGGTCGGTGGCGGGCATGAGGGTATTCTCGCGGTTTGTGGAGCCGTCCGGACTGCGCGCCGAGTTCCCCGTGCTCGATGAGCTCGCCTACCTGAACGCGGGCACCGACGGGCCGCTGCCCGCCCGTGCCGTCCGCGCGGCGGCCGAGGAGCTCGAGCGCGAGGCCGCCCGGGGGCGTACCCAGGCCCACTTCGAGCGCCGCACGGAGCTGGGCGCCGCGCTCAGGATCGCCTACGCCTCGCTGCTCGGTTGCGATTCCGCGGACGTGTCGCTCACGACCTGCACGAGCGAGGGGCTCGCCCAGACGATCGCCGGGCTGGAGCTCGGAGCGGGCGAGGAGATCCTCACAAGCGATGAGGAGCACCCGGGGCTGCTGGGAGCCCTGGCGGCCGCGCGGGAGCTGCGCGGAGCGGACGTCCGCGAAGTGCCGCTGGAGTCGCTGGCCGATGAGGTCGGGCCGCGCACGCGCCTGCTCGCCTGCTCGCATGTCGGCTGGGTGAGCGGACGGCTCGCGCCGGCGGAGCTCGCGGATGTGGACGTGCCCGTGCTGCTCGACGGCGCACAGGGCGTCGGCGCGATCGAGATGGACGTGCACGCACTCGGTTGCGACGCCTATGCGGGGTCGGGGCAGAAGTGGCTGTGCGGCCCCGACGGCACGGGCATGCTGTACGTGAGCCCGAGCCTGCGCGAGCGCCTGACGGTCTCAAGGCGCGGCTACGCCAACCTGGGTGATCCCGACCTGGGGTTGGACGCCGGCCTGAAGGAGGACGGGCGACGCTTCGACACGATGTCGCTGAGCGCCGAGGCGGTGGCCTGCGCGCTCGCGTCGATCGAGGTGCTCGAGTCCGCCGGCTGGCCGGCGGTGCACGACCGCGCACGCTCGCTGGCCGCGCGGCTGGCCGGGCTGCTGGCCGAGCGCGGACGTGAGCCCGCGCCCCGCGGCGATACGACGCTCGTCTCCTTCCACAGCCCGGACCCCCCTGCCGAGCGCGAGCGACTGGCCGAGCAGGGGGTCATCGTGCGTAACATTCCCGGGCGGCCCTGGCTGCGGGCGTCCGTGGGGGCGTGGAACGACGAGGGCGACCTCGATCGGTTGCTGGAGGCGCTCAGCTGACGGGCCGTCGGCACACCGCCGCCCGGCCGAGAACACAACGAGCGCCCGCAAACACCAGCCCAATCGCCAGATGGATCCCGTGCCGCAAACCGCCACCCCTGAAGCGACGACGCTGCCGCAGTCCAGCGCCGTGAGGCTGGGGCGAGAGACGCTTGCGGGGAGGGCGCGGCGCCTGGCCGCCGAGCGGCCGCAGCTGCGCCACCTCGCGGTGATCGTCCCCGTGACCGTCTCGGCGGTGCTCAACACCCACAGGCTCGCCCAGAACGGCTACGCCAACATCTTCTACTCGGCGGGCGTCAAGTCGATGCTGCGCTCGCTGCACAACTTCCTGTTCGTGTCGTTCGACCCCGGCGGGCTGATCACGGTCGACAAGCCGCCGCTGGCCCTGTGGGTACAGGCGGCGAGCGCACGTGTGTTCGGCTTCTCGCCCCTCAGCCTGTTGCTTCCCGAGGCGATCGCGGGCGTGCTGGCGGTGGCGCTGCTCTACTTCGTGATGGAGCGGCGCCTGGGAACGGCGGCGGCGTTCGCCGGGGCGCTCACACTGGCAGTGTGCCCCACGTTCGTGGCGGTCTCGCGCGACAACGGCGTTGACCCCGTGCTGATCCTTTTGATGGTGCTGGCCTGTGGCTGCGGGGTGCGGGCCACCGAAACGGGACGCTGGCGCACGCTGATCGGCTGCGGCGTGGTGGTTGGCCTCGCCTTCAACACCAAGACCCTCGCGGCCTATCTGATCGTCCCGGGCATCGCCGTGGCATACCTCGCGTGCGCGCCGGGATCGCTCCTGCGCCGCATCGCCCAGCTGCTGGTGGCCGGCCTGGTGACGGTGGCGGTGTCGTTCGCCTGGATCGCCTTCGTCGATCACACGCCCGCCTCCAAGCGGCCCTACGTGGGCAGCTCGACGAACAACTCCGAGCTGGGGCTGACGTTCGAATACAATGGCGTGGGTCGCGTTGAAGGCCAGGCGGGCGGCCCCAACCAGGTGGTGGTTCGCCCCGGCGCCTACGTTCCTGCCGCCCGTCAGCTCGCGGTCAACAGAGCCGCTCTTGCGCATGCTCGCGCCCACCCGCCGGCGCCCGCAGCGGCGCGCACGGCCGCAGCGGCTCACGCATCCAGAGCGGCTCACGCTCCCAGCCCAGCGAGCAAACCTGCGCCCAAGGCGAGCGCAGGCAGGGAAAAGGACCCGATCCCCTTCGGTGGCTCCCCCAGCCCCGTGCGCCTGTTCAGCGTGGGTCTCGGCGACCAGATCGGCTGGATGCTCCCGTTCGCGTTATTCGGGCTTTTCGGGGTGGCGCTGCTGCTGATCCTCGATCCCGGGGGGAGCGATCGGCGGGGGGATCCCCAGGCGGAGCCGCGCGGCCGCCGCGACCCGCGAATGGCGACCGTGATCGTTCTTGGCGGGTGGTTCCTGGTGGAGGCGGCGGTGTTGAGCCTGTCCAAGGGCATCATCCACCCTTACTACGTTTCCGCTCTTGCACCCGGGACAGCGGCGATGGTCGGCGCCGGCGCGGTCGCCTTCGTCGCGCTCGCGCGGGGACAGCGCCGAACGTGGGGTCTCGTGCTCGTGGTCTGCGCGGTGGCGGCGACCGTGCTCGGGCAGATACTGCTGATGCACCGCGAGCACTACATGCTGTGGTTCGTTCCGGCGCTGGCGGCCGGAGCCGCACTCGGGGTGGTTGCGTTCCTCGCCGTGCGTCGGCTCGCGGCGCCGGCGATCGCGTTCATCTTCCTGCTGCTGCTCGTGACCCCCACCGCCTACGCGACCTCCACATGGCTGGCGCCGGTCGAGGGAACGTTCCCGGTCGCCGGACCCAGGCACTTCGCCGGTGATGGCGGATACGGCGTCAACCAGCGCGACCTGGCGATCGATCGGGCACTGGCCGATTACGTCAGCAGCCACCATCCTGGCTCGCGCTGGGCGCTGCTCACGGTCGCTTCCGATACGGCCTCGCCGATGATGCTGTTCGGGCTTGATGCCGGCGCGCTGGGCGGCTACAGCGGCACCGACCCGGCCCTCGACGGCGCCGGACTCGCGCGCCTGGTGGCGAGCGGGGAGGCCCGCTACGTGCTGCTCGGCGGTGAGTACTCGTTGCGCGGGGGCAATGGCGCCACGAAGTCCGTTCTGCGTGCGTGCACCGAGCTGGCGCCGTCGGAATGGCACAGTCCCGTGGGCTACCCCTTCGGCCTCGTGCTGTTCGACTGCGCGGGGCACGAACGGGAACTCGCCGCGAGCTGACCGTCCGGCGCACGGCGCCGGCTGCTCAGGCGGCCACCGACAGCTCGCGGTGGAAGGCCCGTGCGAACAGCTCGCGCTCGCGACCGGCCGCCCAGCGTGGGACGGCCGAGTCGCCGTCGGCGATCAGGCGCAGCTCGATCTCGCCCGCTCCGTTCGAACTGCCATTCCGCCCCACCTCCGACCCGCCACCGCGCGCCTCGCCGGAGTCGTCCGTGAGCGTGAAGTGAGTTCCACGCACGAGCTGATCGCGAGAGCGCTCGAGGTCCTCGGCCAGGCGCAGCAGCACCGCGCAGCGGTCGAGCCTCGCGGCGTCGCCGGGCCCAAACAGCGGCTCGAGCGGTCCCGGCTCGGGCATCCCCTTGCGGTGATAGCGGGCGGCCTGCGCGATGATCGCCACCTCGATCGGTGAGAACCCGGGAAGGCCGCCGTTGAGGATCAGATAACGCGAGTGCTTGTGGTGGTCGTCGTAGTCGACCGACATGCCGATGTCGTGCAGGCGGCTGGCGGCCCACAGCAGTTCGCGCTCGACCGGGTCGCCGTCGTGCAGCCCGAGCAGGGCGAGCTCATCGAACATGTCCAGCGCGAGCGCAGCCACGTGGCGCGTGTGGGCGAGGTCGAGGTGGTAGCGCCCCGCGAGGTTCAGGACGCTCGTCCGGCGCACGTCCGCGAACAGCGGCGAGGCGGTCTCCTCATCACTGCCATCGCCGGTCGCCGGCTCGCGCTCTAGCAGCAACCGCTCGAAGAACACCCCCTCTCTGAGCCCCGCCTCGGTGGTCTCCAGACCGTCGAAGCCGCCGGCCCTCAGCACGCCCTGCACGACGACCGCCCCGGCCAGGATCAGGTCGGCGCGTGCCGGCTTGATGCCCGGGATGCTGCTGCGCTCGGACGCGGGCAGCGACGCGAGCCGCGCCACCAGCTCATCCAGGGCCGCGTGCTCGATCACCATGCCCTGCACGCCGTTGGAGGGGAGCCCGGCGGCGCGTTGTGCCGCGGCGGCGAGGTTGCGCACCGTGCCGCCGATGCCCACCAGGCGCCGGCTGTCCTCGGAGCGACCGGCGTCGGACAGCCACGAGGCGTCCTCGAGCTCCGCGGCGACGTGGTCGCGGAGTTCCTCGATCTGCCTGCGCTTGGCGGGTCCGTTGGGGGGCAAGAAGCGCTCGGTCATCCGCACCGTGCCCACGCGCCATGAGCCGAACTCGTGGGCGAGGCGGTCGTGCACGCGGACGAGCTGCATCGATCCGCCTCCCAGGTCCAGCACGCAGCCGTCGCTCAGGGTGGTCGAGTTGACCGCCGCTATGTAGCCGTAGCGGGCCTCCTCCTCGCGGCTCAAGACGCGGATCGGCAGCTGCGTGCGCTCCCGCGCCCGCGCGAGGAAGCTCTCGGAGTTCTCGGCGTCGCGGATCGCGCTCGTCGCGACCGCGTCGATCGCCTCGGTATCCAGACCGCTGGCCCAGCAGAAGTGAGCGAAGACATCCAGCGTCGCCAGCGCCCGCGCCATCGGCTCCTCGCCCAGCCTCCCGGTTCCGGCGAGCCCCTGGCCGATGCGCACCGGCTCATAGATCTCATCCGTGCGCTTCCACCAGCCCTCACCCGCCATGAACACCACCAGGCGGAACGAGTTCGACCCGAGGTCGATCACCGCAAGTCGCTCGCCCGGCTGCATACACTGAGCGTATTCACCCGGGCGGAGGGGATCGAGGTCCGGCTCGACCCAGCGACCGTCCGGCTCAGTGGGGCGGCTGCGACGCCAGGGCCGCCTTGGACCGCTTGGTCGCGTACATCGCCGAGTCGGCCGCCACGAGCACCTGCTCGGCGCTCTCGGTCTGCTGATCGATCGCCGCGAACCCGACGCTCGCAGCTGGATGGATGACGCCGTCTCCGACCTCGACGCTGCACGCCAGCATCACCCGCGTAATGCCTTCGGCGACGATCGTGGCGCCCTGCTCGTCCACATGTGGCAGCAGCACCGCAAACTCGTCCCCGCCCAGGCGAGCGACCAGGTCCGTTTCGCGCAGCCGCCGCGTGAGCGCCCTGGCAACGACCTTCAGCGTGTCGTCCCCGACCTTGTGACCGTGCTCGTCGTTGACCCGCTTGAAGTCGTCGAGATCGATCACCATCAGCGCCGCCTGCTCGCCGTATCGCCGGGAGCGGGCGACCTGGAGCTTGAGGTCGTGCTCGAATAGCCTGCGGTTGCGCAGGCCGGTGAGCGGATCGTGGTCGGCGAGGTGACGCAGATGCTCCTCGAGGAGCTTTCGCTCGGAGATGTCCTGCAGCTGCGCGATGTAGTGCAGGGGGGCGCCGTCGCGGTCGCGCACGAGCGACACCGACAGGATCGCCGACATCGTCTCCCCCGCAGCGTCGAAGTAGCGCTTCTCGGTCTGGTAGGCGGGAATCTCACCGGCCAGCAGTGCTTTGCGCTGGGCGGCGTCGTTTTGCACGTCGTCGGGGTGCATGATGCCCTCGAAGCGAGTGCCGATCAACTCATCGGTGGTGAAGCCGGTGATCTCGCTCAGCGCGTGGTTGGCGAGCATCCAGCGACCGTCCAGGTCGAGCAGCCCGGTGCCGATCGGGGCCCGCTCGAAGACCTGCTCGAAGTGATCCTGGGGGCGGGACGCGAGCACGTCTGCGAGCCTCCGGGCGGTGATGTCCAGAACGACAGCAACGCCGCCCGCAACCGGCGCTCGGGCACCTGTCGGAGCCGTGGAGCCATGCAGGCGCAGTGGTCCGACATCGACCATCAGGCAGTGCCGGTCCTCGGCGGTCCAGATCTCGCGCGAACGCGTCTCTCCCGCGAGCGCTGAGCGGCACAGCGGCTCGATCAGCCGCCAAACGCTTGAGGGAAAGGCCTCCCCCACGAACTGCCCCTCCTGACACGCGGACGGATCTCCCTTGCGCTCCAACGCCTGGCCCGCGGCCAGGACGAAGCGGAGGTCCTGGTCGAAGACCAGGATGAGGGCCTCCGGCAGCTCGCGCAGCGCCGCTGCCGCGGCGTGGTCGGCGCTTGCCAGAACGGGGTCTCCCCCGTCGCTCAGCTCTACGGACACGCTCTGATATCGGCTGTTCGAGCCGACAACTTGACGCCCCAAGGGCGAGTTTTGCCAGATTTCCGACTGCTCGGCGCAGCGCGCGGGGCCCTCGCGAGCTACGGCCGAGGCCTTGAACGGGGCGGACATTCGGCGTAGACTCGCTGGCGGAGAAGACAAGCGTCCACTGCAGTATTCGGGCGATCGAGGGGAGTCAGGGATGACAACGGGAGAGACACTCACAGCTTTGCCGCGTGGGGCGACCCGGGCAGTGCTCGCGCTGTTGGCGGCAGAGGCCTTCTACAGGCTGGCGATCAGGTCGCAGCTCCGGCGGGCGCTCGGGATGTAGCCGCGTCCTACTCGGCCAGGCCGATGGCCTCGAGGGCTTCGGCTCGCTCCTGGTAGAGCCGCCAGAGAACTATGCGCCCGTTGCGAACGGTGGCAACCATCGCGCTCTGCGTTTCGACCTCGATCCCGTCGCGGCCGCGAAAGCGCGTCCGGTTCGGCACGAGCACGTGCTCACCGCATTCGATCAGCTCGGGTGCGACGGTGATCTGATCGAACATGTCAAGCAGGGAGCGCCAGAAGCCGATCGTCGCCTCGTATCCGCGGTAGACGCCCACGTCGAGTCCTCGCGACCGCGACCAGTCGACCTCGACGTCGGGGTCGTGAGCCCTGCCGGCGGCCTCGAGGTCGCGCCGGTTGAAGGCTTCGATGACTCCTTGCACGAGCTCGACGTTCTCCTGGCTCATCCTCGGCGCAGTATCGCGTCACTGTCATCCAGGTGGTCCGGGGCTCAGTCGCTACGGCCCACCAGCACGACCACGCGCGCGACGGACCCGAACATCCGCAGCGAGCCGCCGCTGAGCGCGGTCGGCGAGGCCGCGTGCAGCGTGCGCGCGACCCGCGCCGCGAGCACGCGCTCACCGGGCCCGTAGAGCACCTGATCGTGCGCTCGATGGCCGCTGACCGCCGTGCCGAGGATCGTCGCGCCCAGCGACGGCAGGTGCGAGCGAAGCTTGGCCGCGACGCTCTTCAGGCGGGGCACGCCTGCGAGTGGACCTTCGCTTGAGGAGTAGAGCCCGGTCTGGTCGACGAGCACGACGTCCGCAAGCGAGCGTGGAACGACGGTCGGCAGGTTCGTGGCGATCTGAACGGCGCCCAGGCTTGTGCTCACGCTGCCGCCGTAGACACCCCCGCTCGCCGGGAACGTGGCGCTGCCGTGGTTGAAGCTGATCTCGACCGACCCCGTCCCAGGCGGGGCGAAGCCCGACACGAGCAGCTGACCGCCCTTGGCGACGGTCATCGGCGGCGTCGCACCGGCCAGCGCCTGCTGGTTGAGGCAGTCGAAGCTCGCGAGCGTCAGCTGCACGGCCACCATCACGCAGGCCTGCGGATCATACGGTTGACCGTCGGGTGCCAGGCCACAGGACTGTCCCGGGATCACCCACCAGGAGGCCGCGCCGGTCGCTGACCACAGCACGCTGTCCTGATACCAGGCGTAGGCGAGCTCGTTTGCCCAGCCCTCCGAGGTGCCGGTGTCGAACCACTGCGGCAGGGTCTCCTTCGACCATCGCGGGCTCTTCAAGAACGGTGCAGCCGCGAGCAGCGAGGCGGGCGGCGACCCGGAACCCTGGTAGGGGGCGCCACCCGTGCAGACGTCCGCGGAGGCTGCCGGCGCACCCGAGAGGCCGGCCGCCAGCGCGGCGAGCGCGATTGCTAACACGAGTATCGGGCCGTTGCGTCGGATCTGAGCCCCCACGTCAACCCCAACCGGCTCGAGGGCCCGCAGTTGCGCTCACGGGCTCGGGCGCTTTGGGTCGACGCTCGCGGCGCCATACGAACTTCAGAGCCGACCGGTGTTCGTCAAGGGCGGCGACCTTCACATCCACGAGCCCGATGGGCAACACGATCTCGTGCAGCGCGTTCTCGCTGATGTCGCTGACGTGACCGGCGGCCTTGCGCGGCCATGCGATCCAGAGGCTTCCATCAGTGCGCAGCGCGCTCACGAGCACCGCGAGGCGGCGTTCCAACGTGGCCCGCGAGTCAAAGAACGCGACGATCACGTCGAGCGGTCCGCGGGCTCGCTTGCGGATGAGGACACCCTCGGGGAGATCCTCGATCCTCCAGCCGGCGGGCTCAGCGATCAGTGCGACGATGTGGCCCTGCTTGATGCCGAGCTTCCGGTAAAGCGGTGTGGCCGAGTAGCCCGCGCTCACCGCCGGCAATCTACGCCACGGTCAACGTGCGCGCTGCCGACGGTCAAGGCCCAGGCAATACCAGCCGAGGATCGGCCAAGCCGATCTGCGGCGATCTGCGGCGTGAGCCTTGATCGACTGGGTCAGGGCCGTCGCCAGCAGATGCGGCGCCACGCCCTTGCGACGGTAGGCGATCGCGCCTGCCTGCATGAGCTCACGAACCATCCCGTGGGACTTGTGGCCGGACAGGATCACGATGGCCGTATCGGGAGCGACCTCGAGAATCCCCTTCACGGCATGAAGGCCACCACCCTTGGGCATTGCCACGTCGAGGAGCGCGGCGTCAGGCTGATTGGCCCGCGCGAGCTCGATCGCCTCCTCACCGTCACCGGCCACGCCCACAACCTGGAACTGGCGGGCGAGCGACATGGTGAGCATCGCTTGGACCACCGGGTCATCGTCTGCGATCACCAACCGAGCACGATGGCCGCTGGGAGTGATCGTTTGTCCGCTGTCCATGTGGGGGTACTGAGCGGGGCGCTTGAGTGCTCGCGTCGCGATCTCCGGCCCGTGCTGCGCCACACATCGTCGTCGTAGGGGGCGGGCTTGAGCCAGCGCGCCGTCGCGGACGGATAGGGGCTCGAGGAGGGCGCGATCCGAAGATCATTGACCCGCCGCGCGCCGATAGCGCGCGACGGCCAGTGGCGCGAACACGGCGATGATCGCAAGTGACCAGACGAACGCGCCCCAGACATTGTTCTGCGCGGGCACACCCAGCCAGAGCGAGCGCATCGCGTCGACCACGATCGTGAACGGATTGACTTCCGCGAAGTCGCGCAGCACCGTGGGCATCGTGTACACGGGCACGAACGCCGAGGAGATGAAGGTCAGCGGGAACACGACGATGAAGCCGACCGAGTTCGCCGCCTCGGGTGTTGAGACGAGCATCCCAAGAAACGCGAATACCCAGGAGAACGCATAGCCGAACAGCAGCAGCAGGCCGGCCCCGGCGATCGCATCGGGCGCGGTCGTGTGAAACGAGAAGCCGATGAGAAGCCCCGTGATGACGAGGATCGTCGCCGACAGCCCGTTCGTCACCACATCGGCGAGAGTTCGTCCCGCGAGCACGGCAGAGCGGGCCATCGGCAGCGAGCGGAAGCGGTCGATGAGCCCCTTGTGGAGATCCTCATTCAGGCCGAGCGCCGTGACGAAGCCGCCGAACGCGATGTTCTGCACGATGATGCCGGGGATCAGGAAGTCGACGTAGCTGAAGCCCGGAGTCTTGATGGCGCCCCCGAACACGTAGCGGAAGAGCAGCACGAACATGATCGGCTGGACGGTGAACGCGAGCAGCAGCTCGGGGGCCCGCGGCAGTCGCACGAGGTTGCGCTCGGCGATCACCAGCGTGTCGGTGACGAGCCGCGTCATGCCGCGAGCTCGTCGTCCTCGGCGGATTCTGCCGCATGGCCGGTCAGGGACAGGAACACGTCGTCGAGCGTGGGCCGGCGCAGCACGATGTCCTCCACGCCCACGCGGTTTTCATCCAGGCGGCGCACGGCCTCGACGATTGCGCCGCCGCGCCTGTGAACCCCAACCGTCACGAGGTCGCCCGCGATCTTCGGCGCCCCGTCGGACATCGACTCGAGCGCCCGCCCGGCAGCCTCGCCGCGGGCTGGATCGTCAAGGCGTATCTCCAGACGCTCGCCGCCGACGCGGTCCTTGAGCTCGTCCGGGGTCCCCTCCGCGATCAGGCGGCCACGATCGATCACCGCGATCTCGGTCGCGAGACGGTCGGCCTCGTCCAGATTCTGCGTCGTCAGCAGCACGGTCGTGCCGTCGGCCACGAGTCCCTCGATCGTCTCCCAGAGCTGCAGGCGGCTGCGCGGGTCAAGGCCGGTCGTCGGCTCGTCGAGGAACAGCACGGGCGGGTTCGCAACAAGCGCGGCGGCAAGGTCCAGCCGGCGACGCATTCCGCCGGAGTAGGTCTTCGTCACCCGGTTGGCGGCCTCGAGCAATTCGAAGCGCTCGAGGAGCTCCTGACCCCGCCGCTTCGCTGCCCTCCTGGGCTCGCCGTACAGCCTGCCCACCATCGTGAGGTTCTCGAGCCCCGTCAGGTTTTCATCCACCGCCGCGTACTGCCCGGCCAGGCCGATCCGCTCACGCAGCTCCGCGGCGTCCTCGACAACATCAAGACCAGCAACGCGTGCCGTCCCGGCATCGGGCTTGAGCAGCGTCGTGAGGATGCGGATGATCGTCGTCTTGCCCGCGCCATTGGGTCCCAGCAGCCCCAGCACCGTGCCCGCAGCGACCTCTAGGTCGACGCCCACGAGCGCCCGCACGGAGCCGTATGACTTCACGAGGCCGCTCACGCTGACCGTGGCGCCCGCCAAGCGATCGGACGGGTGACGAGCGTCAGGATCGATCTGCACGGGCTCAATCTAGTGACCTACCCGAGCACTTGACCGGACGCGCCGTCGCACGGGTGGGCGCACGCTGGTGGCCGCACAACAGTGGAAGGCTATCTCCTACACTCGGTCGTACTCACCGGGAAGTATTTGGCGTGATCGGCATCTAATCATGTAGCCGGCGGAGCCGATCGCGGCGCTACTGGCGAAGTGACGCCTTTCTTACCCGGCCCCGATTCAAAGGAGCAAGCCCCCATGAATCACATCTCTTCCCAGCTCACAGCCGGAAGGCCCGCGGTGCGTGACCTCCCCGGCAGTCATCTTCCCGCGGGAGCCCGCGAGACCTCACCGTTGCTGGCCATGTTGATCGGGATCGCGATTCCCGTCGGGCTGCTCGCCTTGGCGGCGGTCGGTGGAAGCGTCGTCGTGCTGGTTCTGGCGATCCTCGCGATGCTGGTGGTCGGTGCCACCACGCTGACGTTCGTGATGATTCTCGCCAGCGATCCCCGGCAGGCTGACGGGGACGAGTAATGCACGAAGCGGAGCTCATGCGTTCGGCATGGGGAATCATCTCATCGCCGAGTAGTCCGGCCCGGATCAGCAGTCCCGTCGCCGGGCGAGCGTCACCAGCACAGCCAACGCGATGAACCCCACGACGGCGACCTCCGAGCCGGTGATCCCCCCCGCGATGGCCGCAACCGCGACGTTCCCGATCATGGAGCCACCGTGGCTGCGCCTCCACCGTCGGTGAGCCCAGAAGTAGCTCCAGGCGGTGGGGTAGCTCTCGGGTCCGGGACGCGGAATCAGGCACCATCCCAGGTCTCAAGCCGCCGCAGCACCTCGCTGCCGGCCAGCACCTCGAGGTCCCGGTTCGCGAGCTGCTCGAACAACTCCTCGCTGACCTGCTCCCCGCCTGCAACGCGGAGCAATTCGGCGTAAAGCTCGAGCATGGCGCCCCTTCTATCGATCGCGTCTGGGCTCGGCTCGTCCCCGGTCTGAAGTAGCTGTTGCCCGATCTCCCGCACCGCGAGCGTGATACGGCGGCGGAGATCGTCGGCTTCCCCGGGGCTCAGTCGGATCGAGTCCTCCACGCGCCACCTCCCTCCAATCCCCCGGCGAGCCGATGAGTCGCCGCCCGCCCCGCTGCGAACACCGCGATCGCCCGCTCCTCCCTCGGTGTCGATGCACGAAAACGCTCCTGGCCGAGACTCTGCACGGCCACGGCGCCGTGCACCGGGTCGATCGTGAGAAACGGAGCCGGCGCACTCGTCTCCCAGGCTTCGGCCTTACGCAGTTCTACGGCCATGGCGTGATCGTACTGCGGACTCGGCCGGAGCCGCTTGCAATCGCGCGGCACAATCATCCGTGGTGGCTCCACTGCCGCCCGGCCCCGAGGCGACGCATGTAGTGCGCTCATGCGTCCGGGACCACGTGAGTTTCGCGCGCCCAGCGGGTCTCTCAAGTAGGGGGATAAAAACAGTGCTCGATCTTCACCTCCCGCCCCCATCCCCCGAGCCGAACCGACCGGCGGACTCCAGGGAGGTGCCATCAAACCACCCCCTTTCCTGGTTGCCTGCTGGAGCGGAGTAGGCTCACTCGGCCACCACGACGACGGGAGCCAGCCTCATGTTGAAGAAACTACTGGAGATCATCCTTTGCATCCTGCACCCGGTTGCGGTGGTGCTGATCTGGATCAATTTGATCTTCGGGCGACGGGGCATGGGCTTTATCGCCCGACTCGCTTGGGGCACTGCCGTGATAGTCCCGTTCGTGCCGTTCCTGTACGTGCTGACGGGGAACGATTTCCTCTAGGGCCGACGGTCTGCCTCTGGCGGACATCCTCGGCGAGCTGGGGTGCCACCGGCCGCGCTTCATCGAAGCCCTCAACCTCCGAGCCCTCGCCCGGCGCCGTGACGCGGAATCGCTGTCCGCCG
>Ga0209038_10000104_pt1 | contig 26153 bp, 20 predicted proteins | sample BogFormECP03_OM3_FD_188237 | JGI IMG/M metagenome (GOLD analysis project Ga0209038, IMG submission 188237) | Bog forest soil microbial communities from Calvert Island, British Columbia, Canada - ECP03_OM3 (SPAdes) (version 2) | ecosystem: Environmental > Aquatic > Freshwater > Wetlands > Bog ...
TAGCGCCGCAAATGCAAGGGAGGCGAGCGCAAAACAAACGGCGATTCTTGTCTTTCGCCACATCGAGGGCTGGCGGCTCACTCGAATTTGCGTGATTTTACGTCGCGGCACTTTGAACTATTGTGCCACTCGTGGCCCGATGGAAGACCATCATTACAGGAATTTTACATGGGCGGCGCTACCTGCATCAAACGGCCATTGCGACGGCGCTCCCTGATACCCAGGCATCCGGATTGCCCGAATCCGTCATCTCTAGTAGTCTCTCCTATTCCAGTTGCCACTTCTATGGGCCCCACACGCGGTCGAGCGGGTTCGAAGTGACCGGGTCGGAGTAATCAAGCGGTCCAAGTAACAAGGAGTCGGGGATTTGAAGAGGAAGAGTTCGCTCCAAAATCGGCTGGTATTCGTAGCGGCGCTGCTGCTGGCTTCCTGCGGCGGCGGCGTCGCGAATAATCCCTCGCCCGCAGTCACCTCGACGACTCCGCCGAGCGTTCCCGCGGGCTCGCCGGGATTCGTGCTGACCGTAAATGGGCACGGCTTCGCGCCGCAGTCCGTGATCTTCTTCAACGGCAGCGGCATCCAGTCCATCTTTCAGAGTGGCAGCGCGCTCACCGCCAATATCTCCTCGTCGTTCGTTTCCACGCCCGGCGACGTGACCATCGAAGTCCAGACTCCTCAGCCGGGCGGCGGCACCTCGAACCAAATAACCTTCACCATCACACAAATAGAAAGCGCAACACCGACGATTACCAGCATGTCTCCAACTACCGCCCTGGCAGGCGGCAACGGCTTCACGCTGAACGTTTTCGGCACCAATTTCGAGGCGCTCTCACAAGTCACTGTGAACGGCGATAACCGGTCAACGCAGATCGTTAGCGGTACGCAATTGGAGACCACCATCTCTGCCGCGGACTTGATCCAGGCCGGCGTGCTGAGCATCGGAGTTTTGAATCCCGCTCCCGGCGGAGGCAGCACCGGCACGCTGCCGCTGGCAATCAACGATGCCATTCCCGTGCTCACAAAAATCGCGCCCACCAGCGCAGCGGCGGGCGGCAACAACGCGACACTCACCATCACAGGAACCGGTTTCGTGCCGCAATCGCAGGTGCTCTTCAACGGAAGCCCGCGGCCCACGACGTTTACTTCCAGCTCCTCGATCACTTCAACGCTTACCCAGGCGGACCTCGGCGCCGCTCAGGTAGCGCAAGTCTCGATCTCGAATCCCGCCCCGGGCGGCGGTGTATCCCAACCATTGCTGTTCGCGATCAATGGCATCGTGCCGCTTACCACCAATTTGCTCTATACCGGCTTGCCCGTGCTGGTCGATTATTCCTTCAATGGATTTCAAGCCAACAATGGCATCGGCGATCTGAGCCGCTCGGGCCCCAGAATCAGCTCGACCGGCCGCTTCGTGGCGTTCGCCTCGGCGTCGAGCAATCTGATCGAGGACGATACCAATGGCGTCCCAGATGTTTTTGTCCGCGACACTTGTTTCGCCCAGGCTACCTGCTTGCCCTCCACGCAGTTGGCGAGCATTTCCGGCACGGTTGACAGCGGCACTCAGGTTGGCTCGCAAGGAAATTCGGACAGTCTCGAGCCGACAATGGACTCGTCCGGGGGATTCGTCGCGTTCTCGTCGCACGCCACGAATCTTGATCCAAACTTCCCGACCCTCACGGGAACCACGCGGCAAATCTTCCTGCATAGCGGCTGCGCGGCGACTTCGTCCACCAGCGGCGGGACTTGCGCGACGAGCGCCACCGCGCTTGTCTCGGTGGCTGCCGACGGAGTGAGCGCCGCCAACGCCGACGCCACGCAGCCCTCGATCAGCCCCGATGGCCGCTACGTATCTTTCGTTTCGACGGCCACCAATCTCATCTTCGGCGTCAACCCCAACGGCATCGCACAGGTTTATTTGCGCGATACCTGCTTGAATCTCACTTCCACTGTGGTGACCTGTACGCCAAAAACGATTTTGGTTTCATCGCCGGATGGCACGACGCCTTCGGATGCTCCGAGCACGCAGCCTGCTACGGCGGGGAGCGGCGAGTTCGTCGCTTACACTTCGGCGGCCACGAATTTGGTGAGCGGCGTGACGCCACCAGTGCCACAGATCTACGTCACGGCGACTTGTATCGCGGGCGTCGCGGATTGCGTGCAGGTCGTGGCGGTGGCCTCCTCGAACGACGGCACGACTCCCGCGAACGGCGCCAGCGGACAAGCCTCGGTTACCTCGGACGGGCGCTTCGTGGCGTTCGCCTCCACGGCTACGAATCTCGTGCAGACCGCTGCGGACGGAACCCAGCAGATCTACGTGCGCGACACCTGTGGCGTGGCCGTTTCGGGCTGCACTAAATCTATGACGCTAGTGTCCATCGCCAACGACAATGCGACCCCGGGAAACGGATTGAGCGAGCAGCCCAGCATCAGTTCGACCGTCTCGAACTCGAGCGATGGACAGTTCGTCGCTTTCGCCTCGTTAGCCACCAATCTCGTTCCCGCCACCACGAATGGATTTGAGAATGTCTTCGTCCGGAATACCTGCGAGGGAGCAGTAAGCTCGACGACGACCTCCTGCATACCGGGAACATCACTACGAAGCATTTCGCTGGGCGGAACGCTGGCGAACAACGTCTCGCTGCGCCCGGCGGTAAGCGGCGATGGCCACACGGTAGCGTTCATCTCACCGGCCACAAACATCGTAGCCAATTTCGCCACAGGCCTAGGCGACATCTTCCTAGCCGGCACTTCCTTCTAATAAAGTTAGGAACGTTTTCGTAGCGGCGCGCCTTCAGGCCGGCATCTTAGGACTACAAATTCAAGCTAAATCCGTAATCGAGAGCGTAGCTGGGCGTCAAATCGTGGGATGTGGTTTGCTTGGGCGCTGCTTGAGGAAAACGTCCAGACATGCCCCCCTGTCAGCTGGGGGTCAGGAGGGGTTTGCCGACAGGGAGGGCTGGGCGGATTGGGTAGTGTGCCCCGGCTCCTTACGGAACCGTCGTCCCCGCAACGCAACTCCCAACCCGCAAAACGATGGTAAGGAATGCATCGGTAGAGGCCAATGGCTCGGAAGGTCCAAAAAAACCGTACTCGGGTCGTGGTACCAGGTCGTTTTACCCGGGAAGGCTGTTTCTTTATTTTGTTGCACTTACGGGGACATGGAGGGTCACAGCAGTACCTTTTCCGACCTTAACTTCGGCATTTTTGGCCCAGCCGGACCAGGCGCCTTTGTAGTAGGCGCGCAGGTTATAAAGGCCCGGTTTCAGCCGTGGAAAGAAGAACCGCCCGTCGTCATTCGTAAGCGTAGCGTGCGGATGCGCCCCCTCGGCTTCCTCAGCCGTAACGCGCGCGCCCGCTAGAGGCTTCCCATCGCGCTCCACGCTACCCTCTAGAGTGCCGAGGTGTTCGCCCGAGGAAACGGGCCGCGCAACAAGCAGCATCGCGGCGATCAGAAGCCCAGCGCAAATTGATCTCATCGGGATTCTCCCAGCCTACTGCTTCTGATCTTAACTCGGGATTCGATTGGCGCGATGTGCATTCATCGTATCGGTTAGCAGGGTTTCGTAGGGGAGGGTGCTTTAGACCCTCCCACCTTTCGGCCCCGTTACGACGATCCACCCACTCTCATCGATCAGCCGCTGCGGTCCGCATCTGGAGCAGTCGGGTTTGCGTAAAAGGTGCCTCACAATCACTTTCGGGAGCATGGCAAAAATCGAGAGGGCCGAAAGGTGGGAGGGTCTAAAGGACCCTCCCCTACACGACGTAGCTACAACTTGTAAACTTTGTGGGCTTGAGCATGATTTTCTTGGTCCTGGCGTCCAGTGTCAGGATTTATCTTGCGGGCCAGGGCGATGTGATAGGTAAGGAGTTGTAGCGGGACCACGTGAGTGAATGCAGCAAGCCAGGTCGCGGCCTCGGGCAACACGATGGTGTACTCCGCGGCGATGTCGCGATTGGCGGACGGCGTCGTGACGGCCATTCGCAGCATCCCCAACTCTTTGGCGGCGCGGAGAATTGTGCGAGCGCGCTCATCAGCGGGCTCACCGGTTAGCATGCCGATGATCGCGCCGCGGTAATCGATCTCCGAGAATGGGCCGTGGAGGATTTCCTCGGTCTCGAAGCCTTCGGCGGCGATGTAACTCGTCTCTTTGATTTTCAGCGCAGCTTCGGAGGCAGTAGCCCAGCAGGTACCTGCACCGAAAAAAACTATGCGATTGCGTTCGGCGATCAGGCTAGCGGCTTCGCGGACCTGGCTCTCGGTCTTGAGACCTGCACGCATGAGCGCCGGGACTTGATCGAGCGCGCCTCGCGCACTCGCGCCATCCTTCAACAGTCCGCGTTTTTCGAGGTAGCCGAGAATGAATTGCGCGATGGCCGCCAGCGCGGTCGTATAGCTTTTCGTGTACGCAAACGCCACTTCCTGCTCGCAAGTCTCGATGCGTACATCCGCTTCCAACATTCCTTCGCCGGGCAGATAACCTGTGACGGCGATGGTCAGTGCGCCCATGGCTCGTGCGGCGCGCAACGCTTCCACGGATTGCGATGTGGTGCCTGTGTGCGTGATGATCACGGCTACGTCTTCCGCGCCCAGCGCCAGCGGATAGTGTGCGAATTCGAAGGATTGTTCGGCGCGAGCGAGGGCGCGGCCGCCGGAATGATGGCGCATCCAGCGCTCCGCCACATTGGCTGCGTTGAGCGAGGTACCGATGCCAATGAAGACGACGCGCTTGCGATTGGCGGCGGCCTGCACCGCGCGCTCGATGGCCGAGCGCGATTTCGAGAAGACTTGTTCGATCAAGTGGGGTTGGGCGACGATCGCGTCGTAGAGGAAGTAAGGATGAGCCGGGCGTGTTTCAGGCATTTGCTTTTTCTCCGCGGGCAGTGTATCCGAGGAGGTCGCGAATCGCGAATGTGAAAATGTTGTGCGGGTTGCTGTCGGTCGTTTCCGAATAAGGAGCATTGGGAATGCCTCGGTATCTTTCGCAGCATACGATTGCCTGCCTTACGCGCCAGGGCGCTGAGGATCTTGCCAAGAGGCTGCACGCGGCCACCGCCGTGAACACCCGGCGGGTACTGTTGTGCATGCAGGATGGAAAGCTGCTGGTGGAGTTCGAAGCCGCGAGCCGCGAGGAACTGGAGAAATGGCTGGCCGCGGAGAAATTCCATTTCGATTGGATCCTGCGCATCGAGTATGAATCGAGTGCCGGAAGGCTTGCGCCGGTTTAGACCCGCAGTGCGAGTGGGCGTGGGAGCCCTCCCTCTCGGTATTCCTACATTCAGTTCCATTGGGCCGAAGAATCACCCAGGCTACTCTAGGCGTGGAAAATTGTGAATAAATGAAGTCACAAAACACCGCTCGAAAAACACTCGGCAAGCCGCAAACTACGGAATTTCTAATCGATACACGAAAAACATTAGAAATCGATGCAAGTTGTTGAAAACAAAGCCCAGATGCATTTTCTAATCGTTGCAAAAGGGCACAACGGTAGGTGTTCGTTCCCCGAGATTTCGCGAGAGCTGGGGCGAATTTGTAGGGGCGGGCCTGGGGCTAAGTCCCGCCCGGTTTTCGGCCTTCTTGCCTCTTGCATTTTCTGTAGTCTTCAACAGCCGCCGAAGATTGAGCCAGAATCAGGAATCTCCGCCCCTATCGAGGCATCCAAACCAAGAGCGTTTTGGGATATCTCGCGGCGGACCGCGCCAGGCGGTCCGATAAGACCGAAAAGGAGCACCAATCATGTCCGAATATGCGCATCCCGAAGTATTGGTATCGACGGAGTGGGTAGCCAGCCATTCGAAAGATCCGAACATCCGGCTCGTCGAAGTGGATGTGGACACATCGGCCTACGATCAAGGGCACATTGCCGGCGCCGTGGGCTGGAATTGGCAGACGCAGCTTCAAGATGGCGTGCGCCGCGACTTGATTGACAAGGCAGCACTCGAAGATTTGCTCGGCCGCTCGGGAATTTCGAATGATACGACCTTGATCCTCTATGGCGACAACAACAACTGGTTCGCCGCCTACGCCTTCTGGCAACTCGAATATTACGGCCACAAAAATCTGAAATTGATGAACGGCGGACGCAAGAAGTGGCTCGAGGAGAAGCGGCCGTTGACGACGGACGCGGCGAATCCGCCGAAGGCGACCTATCACGCTTCGGAGCCGAACGAGAAAGTGCGCGCTTACCGCGAAGATGTCGAGGCAGTAGTGCGGAAGAAGTCCGCGGGGCAATTGGTGGATGTGCGCTCGCCCGATGAATTCAGCGGCAAAGTAATCGCGCCTCCGGGAATGTCGGAAACCGCGCAGCGCGGCGGCCATATCCCCGGCGCCGCAAGCATTCCCTGGGCGCAGGCGGCGGCTGAGGACGGAACCTTCAAGCCCGCGGACGCGTTGAAGCAGCTCTATCAAGGCAAGGGAATCTCAGGCAACGATGAAGTGATCGCGTATTGCCGCATCGGCGAGCGCAGTTCGCACACCTGGTTCGTGTTGAAGTATCTGCTGGGTTACGACCGCGTGAAAAACTACGACGGATCGTGGACGGAGTGGGGCAATCTGGTCCGCGCGCCCATCGAGAAGGAAGCCGCAGCAGCGGGCGCCAAGTAGCGCCGGCGTCCCTGCCGGCATCTTACGAGCGCGATATACGTTTCATCTAACGACCAAGCGCGGCCCTGGATCGACCCAGTGTCGCGCTTTTCGTTTTTAGAAGACGTGATTAACCGCGCGGGCGAGGCGAATTTCGCGGAGTGCGCGATCCAGAGTGCCTCGTTCTATGCAGCTTGTTAGAAAGAGCTCCGAGGCTTCCTGAAGATTGCGGCGGGCCTCAGCTGCGGTGCGACCCTGCGTCGCAAGATCGAGCGGCGGACATTGGGCGATGTACCAGTCACCGTTCTTCCGTAGGCGGCCGAAGAGACTGAATTCCAGATACAAGCTTTGATCCTCGCGTGTCAGCTTTCAATATAACAAAGTTTTGAACGCTATCGTGTGCGCGAAAAACTGGGGCCGAACGGCGGGAGGGCTAAAGCACCCTCCCCTACCGGAGCTGGCCGGGTTCTACTCCAGCGTGGCGGGCTTGGTCCTCTACTTCGCTGATTTGAGCTTGTAGTTTTTGCTTCTGTGCCGCTAGCGCCTGAATATCAGCGCGGGAGTCAGCGATTCTTACGCCGGTTTGCTTTTCGCCCTGTCCCGGCGCCTCTCCGTGGGCTAATGCTTCGTAATTATCCAACTTCCGATCGATGTCCGCGATTTTCGCTTTCAGCGAATTGATCTGATTGCGGTAATAGTCTCCGTTCGGCGATCCCGAATAATTTTGCGGCCGGTACGAATTTTGCCGTGAGCCGCGGTTGGGCTTTGCATCGTAGGTCGGGCCGGTGAGGTTGCCCATGTCGTCGTTGGTCCAGACTTTTTTGGCGGCGGGCGCTTTCGCCGGCGGCTTTGAATCACCGGACGGAGTTGCAGCGCCCGCAGCGGGAGCAGATGCGGGCGCGGGAGCTGGTTGCTGCCCGGTATTTTGAGCGCGCGATGCCGGCGGGAAAGTGAACAAAAGTACGGCCAAGACCGCGATGGAGAGGCGTTGGGGGCTCATAGTTCCTCAATTATCTGACGGTCATTGCGGAGCCCGAACGAGGATTTCTGCGGCCGGTTCCACCTGAGCTACATCCGGGACAGGGCGAAGTTCTCAAGGATCCGCGGGGACGGGCGCGCCATGCGCCAATTCTTCGCGCACCGTGGCGAGCGCTCGTGCTGGAGGGCCCACGCGGCGGTAGCGGCTCGGTTGCGTCAGTTCGTGGGTTTCAAACGTGAATAAAAATTTTCGCACTGAGTAATCGAATTGCACTCGATACGGCGCCCAGATTCCTGGGGACACTTCGGAACTATCGAGCGAAAAGCGGCCGCCGCGATAGAGTTTTCCGAGTATTCCGGCGCCGAAGGAGATATCGCGAATAATCTCAGCCTCGCCGTGCACGATCTGGCCGCTGGCGTCGTCGATCCAGATTTTCGCGCGCGATCCGGTCAATACATTCTCGGCGATCGAGTGCGGAACGAAGCTGGGATTCGGATCGAGTGCGAGCACGTCGCAGAGGCGTCCGTTACGCATTTCCTGCCCCGATGAAGTGACGCGGTAAGCCTGCCGCGCGGCCTCCAGCAATTCCTTCCGCTCTTTCATCTTTTTCTGCCACTTGGCGTAGGCGGCCTGTTCGCGCGGGTCGTCGGGATTCACGGCAATTTCGAGGATTTGCTCCCAGTCGTGCAGTTGCTTGCGATAGGTATTGGGATCGAGCGGGGAATAGTTGTCTTTGAATAGGAGTTTTAGCGTGCCGGTGCCTGTGGGGACTACGCGATAGAATTTATCTTCGGTGATGCGGCGGTTGGTGCCGGAATAAACGGTGTGCTGCTCGATGCGCTCGAATTCCTCGAGGGCCACATCGTCGGCGTGCTGCGCGGTGATGACGCGCTCGGCGAGCGCGTGTATCTGCGCATCGCTCAAGCCAGTGGCCGCCACTTGGGCCGCCGCTTGCCCAGGGAGCACGAAAACCATGCCGAGTACGTAAACTACTAGTATCGCGAAACGTCTCATCGTGCGACGGACCTTGTAAGACCTTTGGCCTCAGCGCTCAAAACGGACATCAGTTTTGGGGCGACCTAAGTTGGTGGCGCGATCTTGCATATTAAGATGCCGGGCTTAAGCCCGCCGCTACGAAAACAAAGGCGCACGGCACATGACCGACCCTGCAAAAACCCACTGCTATTCTAGCGGGTTGCGGGCGGAAAATATCGCCGGGCAGACGCGAACATTTCTCCAAGCACAACCGTCTATACTAGATGAATGGCACCTTTCCAGATGGGAATGAAGGCGGGGGAAGCCGGCGTAGCGCTGCGCGAGACGCTGGCCATCGCCGTGGACACGCTGCGCGCCCACAAGCTGCGCAGTTTCCTGACGCTGCTTGGCGTGATCCTGGCGGTTGCCACGCTGGTTGCGGTGATGTCGGTGCTCAACGGGTTGAACGTTTATGTGGCGGAGAAAGTGGCCAATCTTGGAGCCAACGCCTACGTGATAGACCGCGTTGGAGTGGTCACCAATTTCGAGGAATGGAATAAGGCGCGCAAGAGGCCGCCGCTGCAGATGAGCGACCTCGAGGCGCTGCAAGCGGACATGAAGCTGGCCACCAATATCTCCGGATTGATGCAGACATTTGCCGACGTGCGCTATGGGAATGACTTGCGCGAGAACGTGACCATCATGGGCGTTTCGCCGAGCTACGCGGAAATTCGGAGCGTGGACGTCTCGCGCGGGCGCTTGCTGACGGATTCCGATGAGCAACATCGTGCGGATGTCTGCATCATCGGGGCGGACGTGGCCAACCAGTTTTTTGCATCGAGCGATCCCCTCGGCCGCCTGATTCGCGCAGGGGCCGAGCAATATCAAATCGTCGGGGTAGCCGCGCCGAAGGGAACGGTGCTGGGCCAGTCGCTCGACGATTTCATCATGATGCCGCTCTCGAGCTACCGCAAAGGTTGGCTTGCGCCGGAAGATTCGGTGGCGATTTTCGTGCAGGCGCCTTCTCCCGACTTGATGCCGTCATCCGAGGATGAGGCGCGCGTGCTGCTGCGCACCAGGCGCCACGTGCCCTATGACGCCGAGGACAATTTCGGCGTAGTTTCGCCCACCCAGCTCACCAGCATCTGGAATCGCATCACCGGGAATGCTTTCGGGATTGCCATCTGGGTTACGTCGGTTTTTCTGCTGGTCGGCGGAATTGTGATTATGAACATTATGCTGGCCAGCGTGACGGAGCGAACGCGCGAGATTGGCTTGCGTAAATCGCTTGGGGCGCGGAAATTGCATATCTTGCTGCAATTTCTGGTGGAGTCGGCGCTGCTGGCGGCGCTGGGCGGCTCGATCGGAGTGATTTTGGCGCTGGTGCTGGCGGCGATCGTGCGCTCGGCCACTTCGATTCCGTTTGCCACTCCTATTTTCACCATCGTGATTGCGCTATCGCTTTCAACCGTCGTGGGATTGTTTTTCGGCATCTATCCAGCAATGCGCGCCGCACGGTTGGATCCGATAGAGGCCTTGCGGGCCGAAGGCTAGCAGTGGTAGCACAGCCACTCCTGGCTGTGTCGGATTTAGGCAAAAGGCTAGACGCAGCATCGCAAGCCGCCGAGGCCCGGAATTCAAAATGAATCAGGATTATCGCGAAAATTTGGCGCTGGCGTTTGACACGCTGCGGACGCACAAGCTGCGCAGCTTTCTAGCCGTGTTGGGCGTGATGATCGGCGTGGGGTTGATCATTCTTGTGGTAGGGCTTGTGGACGGATTCAAGACGGTGATTCAGGACGAGATTACGCAGGAAGGAATTGATACTGCGTGGGTGCAGCGCTACGGCCAGAATTTCAACAACAATGGGCGGCGTCCGAAAGAAGAACGCGAGCGGAAACCATTGACGCTGGAGGACGGCGAAGCGTTGATGCAGTCGTGCCCGGCGATCAAGCAGGTAGCGATTTCAGTTTTTCAGTGGGAAGTGGCGCACAACGTGCGCTATCAGAATAACGAAGTCCAGGGCATCGAATTCCGGGGAACCTTTCCGGCATTTCTGGAGGTCTATTCGAACGCGACGATGGCCGCGGGCCGCTTTTTCACGGATTCCGAGAACATGCATCGCGAAAACGTGGCCGTGGTGGGTGAAAACGTGGCCACCGCGCTCTATGGCGCGATTCCCGACGCCGTCGGCAAAAATATTATGGTGGACGGCTCGACGTTTCAGGTGATCGGCGTATTGCAAAAGCCCGTCGGCGGCTTTGGAACGAATGATGAGGATCGCCGCGTGGTGCTACCTTATTACACGTTTCGAAAAATCTATCCGGCGGCTTTCGAAATTTTTATTCGCTTTCTCTCTTATCCGGGCCAGGTGGATAAGGCAGTGGATCAGGCGCGCGACGTGCTGCGGCGCCGACGGAACGTGCCTTACGATAAGCCCGACAACTTTTTTATCCAGACGAACCGGGAGACGGCGCAGCAATTTAACGACATTATCAAGAGCACGGTGGTGGCGATCATTGTGCTGAGCTCGATTGGCTTGCTGATTGGCGGCGTCGGCGTGATGAATATCATGCTGGTTTCGGTTACTGAGCGCACGCGCGAAATCGGCGTGCGCAAAGCGATTGGCGCGCGCAGCGCGGATATTACCTGGCAATTTTTATTCGAGGCGATGACGCTGACGGGCATCGGCGGAGTGATCGGAATCGTTGTCGGCGGCGGAGCGACATTGCTGATTCCGATGGTGACTTCACTGAAGGCCGTGGTGACGCCGTGGGCCATCGTTGCGGGATTCACAGTGTCTGTGAGTATCGGATTGATCTTCGGCGTCTGGCCCGCAATGAAGGCCGCGCGCCTCGATCCCGTAGAAGCTCTGCGTTACGAATAAATTTCCCGCTTCGTTTGCGTGGTCCCGCCTCGCTCCGACTCGCTAGCGTTGCGTCGAGAGCAAGCCGTAAACGGCTACGCTTGCTTGCGTGGCTACGAATACTTTTCCGTCGGCGATTGCCGGAGTGATGAATTTATTTCCGAGGCCGGGATGATCAACGCTGCCTGCGGCTTGATCGCTGTCGTAGAGTTCGGTGGTTAGATCGTTGGCGGGGTAGGCGCGCAGGACGGCTACGCCGGAATTTTCGATGGCCCAAACAATTCCATTCGACGTGCCATTCGCAGAGACTGACGGCAGGGCACCGGGATATTCGAAATTTGTGGCGGTGGCTGATGTGGGAGAGACGGATAGCTTGGCATTGCTGATTGCGAACGCTTTCAATGTGCTGGCCTGGTCGCAGTAATACAGCGTCTGATTGAAGTAGGCCGGCACGCCCCTAATTCCCTCGGGAACCGCGTGCAGCAACTCCTGATAAATATTGTCGGTGGTAGCGTTGAACTTTCCCATGTTGGTGCGGTCTGCTACGTAGATGGCGCCATCTTTGCCGGCGGCGACCGCCAAATGCTCGGTAGTGCCGCTGCCGTTGCTCAAGTCGGGCAGAACCAACGGGCCGCCGGAACCGAGATCCTGATCGCTGTCGTCTTCGTTCAACGTGCCGGTCATGGTGAAATAATCGGCGACCGCGAGTTTGCTGCCGGTCAGTAATAGCTTCACGAATGCATTTCCGTAATCCTGCTGATTGGGGAATCCGTTTCCATCGAGGGTAGTTTCGAAAGCGCCGTTGGCGATTTCAATATAAATGTTGCCTTGCGGATCGGCTGCCGGTCCTCCCCCGCTTTGCCAGATCGCACCGGAGCCCCATTGGCCGCTGCTCCCGGTATCTCCGCCGTTGGGAGTGAGATTGAGAACCGTGGTCTGATGCAGCGAGCTTTCGCTATAGGCCATCACCCAGGCTTGGTAGGGCGGAATATCGCAGTGAGATGCGAAGGTGAGATAGATCTGGCTGTTGAGGAGCAGCAGCGCGGCGCGCTCTTTGTAATTTCCGGGGGCGAAAGTCATGGTGCCGTTGTTGTTTCCGAGGCCGGTGCCAGGATAGGTGGCGGTGATTTCGGTCGGGCCGTTCAGCAATTCCGCGCCGGTGGTCACATCGAGCGCGTGCAGCCGCTGGTGATAATTGCCCTGGCCATCTTTCGACATGCCCACTAGAAATATCGTTCCGTTCGGCCCGGCGTGCCGGTCGATCACCGGCGTAGCGGTGATTCCGATCGTCGGAGTTACCTGTCCGCAGCCGCGATTATCGCTAGTGGTCTCGCCGGCGGGGAGCAGATTGGTGACCGTGTCCTGCCAGAGCGTTGCGCCGCTATCGGAATCGAAGGCGTAGACGCTTTCATTTTCGGTCTCGACGAAAACTACGTTGTGCGCCGTGCCATTCACCATCAAGCCCGAAAGGTAGAGCGGCTCGGCATCCACTTTTCCATCCACGGCAAGATTCCGCAGCAGGCCGAACGTGTGCATGTTCACGTTGGCCTGGGTGAGCACCGTCTCCGTCGGATTAAGTCCGGTTCGCGCCACATCGTTGTGAAATGTGATTATGTCGGTGCCCGCAGCCATCGAAGTCGTCGTAACCGATAGCGTCACCGTGTTGCTGGTGGCGCTGCCTGCGGAGTTGGTCACCACCACGTCGAAAGTCGAGCCGTCGTCTGCACTCGTGGTGGGAGGCGTCGTATAACTGGCAGTGCTCGCGCCGGCGATGTTCGAATTATTTTCCTGCCACTGGTAGCTCAAGGGCGCCGTTCCCGATGCCGTCACTGAGAAAGTTGCAGGCGTCGGCGCCGTTACGCTCTGGCCGGTGGGCTGCGAAGTGATCGCCGGAGCCACGGGCCCAGGGGAACTCGCCGAGCCGCCGCTACTTTTCCCTCCGCAGGAAGCCAGTGCCAAAGCTGCGAGAAGCATCAGCGATCGTCGAACTTGGATTCGTTCCAACATGTATTCCATCCTCCGGCAAGTGAGCCACAGCAGGGCCGCTCCGCCCGCCGCCCTCAGTTTAATGCCAAGAATGGGATGCAGGCGACCTGTCCGGCGGTACAGATTAGGAACGGCGCCTGCGGCGTAAAATTAAACGCGCGTTACTTGCGGCCGGACCAGTTTTTCACGCGCTCGGCCATGGGGCTCTCGGGATTCGCGGCGGGCTCGCCATTCGCGTCGAATATATAAGGATAGCCGCCGGGATCTTGCGGCATGCCGAGGATTATGTGGGCGTTGACGAGATCTTGCATGGAAGTGGGAGCGTGACCGGTCCGTTTTTTGTAGGTTTCGGCGAAATTCGTGAGCGCGTCGAGATCATCGAGCGTACGCAGGGCTTGCAAGTGGGCCAGCGCGTTGGCGCGGATGGTGATGTCTTGTGAGGACTCGTAAATTTGGCCCCACATGAAGCGAGAGGTTTCGCGCGAGCCGCCCGAGCCGGCAATGTGCGCGGCCATGGCGCTCATCCAGGGCATCGCGCCGGTCACTTTGCTGCCCTCCCAGAAAGTTTGCGCGGCTTGCTGGTAATCGCGCAGGTACCAGTAATAAACGAACCCGAGATCGTAGTACAGGCGCCAATTGGAGGGATTTGCGGCGATGCCTTTGCGGACTAGAGCGATGGCTTGATCCGGACGTCCGGCGCCGGCGGGAACTTTCTCCGAAAGGAAAATCGCGCCATAGCGGTAAGCCACATCGAGGCGCGGATCGAGATCAGTGGTTACGTCGAGGAGCGGCGCCAGCAGGCTGAAATCTTTATCGCCCCGCGCGATTACGCCGCCGTTGTATTGCACGGTGCGCGTCCAATAGATGTCAGCGAGCAGCGAATCGTAGCCGAGGCTCAAGCGCTTTAGCAGCCTGCCGGAACGCAGGAGCAGCTCTTGTTGCTGCGTGATGGAATCTTTTTTTTCCGTAATGCGGCGTTGCAAGGGATAGAGCGAGAGAAGAAGTAGCGGAACTCCCAGCGCCGCAATCCAGATTTGACGGTCGCGCGAGGAGGTGTGCATTTCAAAACACTCGCCGGCGGAATTTCATTTCAGGTTCCGGTTCGAGAAGACGGCCGACGCCGCCAGCAGCAATGCCAAAATGTAGATGGCGGCATAAGCGGTATTTTGCCAGACCAGCGTGAACGGAATTGCGTCGCCGTGGGCGGTGGCGCCGATCACATTGAAATTACTGAAATTGGGCAGCGCGTAATACAGGATTGAAGTGAGCGCTTTCACCACACCGCTGCTGCTAAGCGCCCCTGCATCGCGCAGATCGGATGCAAACGTGCCGCCTATGAAAAGTCCCAGAGTGTAAAGCGTCGAGAGCATGGGCGTCGAAAAGCAGGAGAAAAACAGCGCGAGGGCTGTGACTAACGCGAATTCGAGCAGGATGAAATAAACAGCCAGCAGAATCGGTGCGTCGGCGCGGACGATGGCGTGATTTACGTAGAGCAACGCGAGGAAAAGGCCGAGAGTCATCAGCGCGGTGTTGATTGCCAGCGTGAGCAGCAGGCCCAGATATTTTCCGGCAAGAAATTCCCAGCGGCGGACAGGCTTGGCCAGGATGCTATAAAGCGTCCGGCGCTCGATTTCCTTGTAAACCAGTCCTACGCCGATGAAAACCGACATCACCAGGCCGAGCAGCGAAATGGCGCTCAGGCCGAGATTGACGATTACCAGGCGCTCGATGCCGATGGAGATTTGGCCGACGAAGACTGCCGCGACGATCATCAACAGCGCGAAAAAAATCAAATTATAGAGCACGCGGTCGCGCACCGATTCGCGGAACGTATTCACTGCCACGAAAAAGGGCACGCTGCTCATTTGTTCGCCACCTCGACCGCATAGGACGGCGCCGCGTCGCGGCCCACCAGCTTGAAGAAATAGTCCTCGAGCGTGGGCTTCAACTGCGTGACGGAAAGAATTCGTGCATCGCATGCGCGTAGCTGCGCGACCGCGTCGTAAAGCTGGGCCTCCGGAACATCGAGCCGGTAAGCGCCTCCGGACGGCGTGACGTGACTGGCGAACGCGGTCGGCACGGTGCGGCCCGCGGGCAATTCGAACAGCACTTCCATGCCTTGCACTTCGATGGACACGATTTCCTGCGGCGCGCCCACGCCCTGCAGCTTTCCGCCGACGAGCACCGCGACGCGATCGCAGAGCACTTCGGCATCCGGCAAGATGTGCGTGGAGAAAAAAACGGTTCGCCCCTGCCGCTGCAAATCCAGAATAATCTCGCGCACTTCGCGGCGGCCGACCGGATCGAGGCCCGATGTGGGCTCATCGAGAAAAATTACTTGTGGGTCGTGCAGGATTGCTTGCGCGATTCCTACGCGCTGCAACATGCCCTTTGAAAATCGCCGCAACTGCACGTCCGCAGCAGCGCTTAGTCCAACGCGCTCGAGAAATCGCGTGACGCGCTCGCGGCGGTCCGACGCGGTAAATTTGAAAAAGCGCGCGGAATAATCGAGAAGCTCGCGCGCGGTCAGGTAATCGTAGAAGTAGGGTTGCTCGGGGAGGAATCCGATCTCTCGATGCATTTCGATATCGCCGATAGAGCGTCCGCGAATTCGCGCCGTCCCGCTGGTGGGAAAAATCAGGCTCATCAGCAGCTTCAGCGTGGTGGTTTTGCCGGCGCCGTTGGGGCCGAGGAAGCCGAAGACTTCGCCTTCGCGTACTTCGAAAGTGAGCGCATCAAGCGCGCGCCGCTGGCGCTTGCGCCAGAATCCAAATGCATAGTCTTTGGTCAGAGCTTCGAATTCAATGGCCGGAGTGCTCACGATCACATTTTTTTGGACGCAGCCCCGAAAGTCAATCGTGGCGGCGCGAGCATGTTCCACGATACGAAATTGCGTGGACGATCGCGAACCCAGCGGCCCGCGCGATTAATTGCATGGAAATCAAAGACGGTGCGAACGGCAAACCGAAGCAATGGCAAGAGGGCCGAAAAACGGGCGGGACTTAAAGGCAAGGCCCGCCCTACAAATTCAAACGCGAAGAAAAAATCAAAATTGTTGTGCGAATCGAAAAATTCGGTTCAAATCGGCCTACGTACCTTTCGCATACGTACCACGACACATAGACGCTTACGACACTTTCACCACAACATTTTGTATCCTAGAGCCCAGTTTTTTCTTGACAACTTTTCCACATCCCCTATACTCGGCGGCGACTTTGTTTCCGGAAATTTAATTTCTCACCACCGGAGAGAAATTAAATTTCCGGACCAAACGAAGTCAAATCAATCATAGAGCGGCTCGAAGCGCCAGCAAGCCCGCCCTTGACATGATTTTGTGTCATGGTAGGGCTACGCTTTTCCATTCTTTGGACGACGGCGGCGACGCACCCCCAGCGTGCGCCGGATGATCGTCTTGGGGGCACTCGCGGGGTTACAATAAGTAAGCCCCGCCCAGCGGTCCTTTAACCAAATCACCGGCGGCTCGATTGCCTGCGCGGAGGCAACAATGGCAGAAGCACGGATGGCATTAAACGGGAAACTCACATCGGAGCCGCAAATCGGCTCGCAACGCGGCCTGGAATTTCGCCGCCTGTTTACCGACGGCTCGATCTCTCCCTACGACAAAGTGGAATGGGAAAAGCGCACCGCACTCATCGGCAATGATAAAGGTCAGACCATTTTTCGTCAGGAAGGAATTGCAGTACCGAAATCCTGGTCGCAGACTGCTACAAACATAGTCGCCTCCAAATATTTTCACGGCAAACCGAATACCCCGGAGCGCGAAACTTCTGTTAAGCATTTGATTGGGCGCGTGGCGAATACCATTGTGCGCTGGGGCGAAGAGGGCGGTTACTTCGCATCGAACGAATCGCGCGATGCTTTCCGCGACGAGCTTACTCATCTGCTCGTCGAGCAGAAAATGGCTTTCAATTCGCCGGTGTGGTTTAACGTCGGCGCGCAGGCCAAGCCGCAATGCTCGGCTTGCTTTATTAATTCCGTGAAAGACGACATGGAATCCATCATGGGTCTGGCGCGGACGGAAGGAATGCTTTTCAAGTGGGGCTCCGGCACCGGCACGAATTTTTCCACTCTGCGCGGGAGCCGCGAATCGCTTTCCGGCGGCGGGATTGCTTCCGGGCCGGTTAGCTTCATGAAGGGCTTTGATGCTTTTGCCGGGGTGATCAAGAGCGGCGGCAAGACTCGGCGGGCGGCGAAGATGGTGATTCTGAATGTGGATCACCCGGACATCGCTGAATTTATTGACAGCAAAGTGAAAGAAGAGCGCAAAGCGCACACGCTGATCGAGAGCGGCTACGATCCTTCGATTGACGGCGAGGCTTATTCCTCGATTTTCTTTCAGAACGCGAATCACTCCGTGCGCGTGACGGACGAATTCATGCAGGCCACCGAAGAAGACGGCGATTGGTGGACCAAGAACGTCGCCGACGGCAAGCCTGCCGAGAAATTCAGCGCGCGCGAGCTGTTGCACCGCATGTCCGAATCCGCCTGGCAGTGCGGCGATCCCGGCATGCAGTACGACACCACCGTCAATCGCTGGCACACCTGCAAGGGCACCGATCGCATTTATGCGTCGAATCCCTGCTCCGAATACATGTTCCTCGACGACACGGCGTGCAATCTGGCCTCGCTGAATCTGCTGAAGTTTCTCGGCTCGAACGATCAGTTCGACGTCGCGGGCTTCCGCCACGCCGTGGATATCACCATCACCGCGCAGGAAATTCTGGTGGATAACGCCAGCTATCCGACGGAGCGCATCGCCAAGAATTCCCACGACTTCCGTCCGCTGGGCATTGGTTATGCGAATCTTGGCGCGCTGTTGATGACTCTCGCCGTGCCATACGATTCCGACGCCGGCCGCGATCTTTGCGGCGCGATCACTTCTCTAATGACCGGCGAGTCCTACTATCAATCCTCGCGAATTGCCGAGCGCATGGGTCCGTTCGCCGGTTATGCGGCGAATCGCGAACCGATGCTCGACGTGATTCGCATGCACCGCGATTCGCTGCGGCCGATCAAGGAAGATAACGTTCAGCCCGATTTGCTCCACGCCGCGCAGGAAGCCTGGGATAACGCGCTCGCTCACGGCGAAAAGTTCGGCTACAAAAATTCGCAAGTTTCCGTGCTAGCTCCCACCGGCACGATCGGCTTCATGATGGATTGCGATACCACCGGCATCGAGCCCGATCTCGCTCTGGTGAAGCAGAAGAGGCTGGTCGGCGGCGGCGTCATCAAGATTGTGAACAACACCGTCCCCCGCGCGCTGCTGCACCTCGGCTACACGCCCGAGGAAGTCGGCCAGATCGTGGATTACATTGACCAGAACGGTAAAATCGAAGGCGCGCCGAATCTGAAGCCCGAGCATCTCCCGGTTTTCGATTGCTCGCTGGCTCCGGCAGGCGGCGGACGTTCCATTGCCTGGCGAGGGCATCTGCGCATGATGGCTGCGGCGCAGCCGTTTCTTTCGGGCGCGATCAGCAAGACCATCAATATGCCCGAGGAATCGACCGTCGAGGACATCATGCAGGCTTACATCGAATCGTGGAAATATGGGCTAAAGGCCGTGGCCATCTATCGCGACAATTCGAAGCGCTCGCAACCGCTCTCGGCTTCCGGCGGGAAGAAAGAAGCGGCGGCCAATGCTTTGGCTGCTGCCGCGGCGGATGGACCCGACTCGCCGGCGCCCGAGCAACGCGAACTTTTCGTACGCACGTCGCGACGCAAGCTTCCGGATGAACGGAAATCCATCACCCACAAATTCTGGCTTGGCGGACACGAAGGCTACCTGACTGTCGGAATGTACGACGATGGCACTCCCGGCGAGCTTTTCATCAAGATGGCCAAAGAAGGCGCGACGCTTTCCGGCCTGATGGACGGCATCGCGCTTTCGATTTCCATCGGCTTGCAGTACGGCGTGCCGCTCAAAGCGCTCGTGGACAAGCTGATGAACACGCGCTTCGAGCCCGCAGGCTATACGCATAACAACGACATTCGCTTCGCCAGCTCGGTGCTCGATTACATCGCGCGCTGGCTAGGTGGCAAATTCATCTCGCCGGTTTATTTGAAGCTAAATCCGCCGGCCGATGAGGACACGTTGCTCGGCACGCAAGGCTCCGCAGCCACGACCATGACGGCTCCAGCGGTTTTCGGAGGCGCTTCCGCTCCCGCCGATCCAAATGCCATGGCGGCCTCGGCGCGCACGCGCTTCACCACCGACGACGCGCCCTCCTGCTCCGAATGCGGCATGCTCATGGTGCCCAATGGCAGTTGCTACAAGTGCGTGAATTGCGGCAGTACTTCGGGGTGCAGCTAAAAAACAATTGTTGCGGCCTGCGCACCGACAATCTCCTTTCGCGCCCGACGTCATCGAATCGGTGAAATGGAATATCCTTCTCGGCGAGCTAGGCGCGAAGCGTGCCCGCGAAATCACCGCCAGATTCGAAATTTTCATGCGCCAATTGGGTGGCGCGCCCGCCGATTTCTGCGTAGGTATATCCCGCGAGCCGCTGCTGCGCGGCTGGTCCGGCCACGCGGTGGATCTGAAGGATGGGAACTACGTAGTCTCGAAGGCTGATAGCGCGGAAATGGCTTACTTGATCGAGAAGCATTTCGCGGAAATTGTTGGAACGGACGTGGCCCTCGTGAATGCCGGCGGCGATTCCATCTACGTTTACGCCTACCGCAAAGTCTGGCACACCGCATCAGACGATCGACAACCACTACCTTCGTAGTTTGCGACTAGCCGTCGCCCTTTGTAGCACAACCACTCCTGGCTATGGCTCTTCGTATGCCCTCTCGCTGCATGTAGAAAAATATCCGACACAGCCAGGAGTAGCTGTGCCACATGGGGATCGTCCACAAATAAAAAGGGGTCCCGCGAACGGGACCCCTATGCTCTATCCCCCAGTATCCGATTCCGGCGCGGCGGAATCGGCCCACCCCGGGAAGAAGAGACAGCCGCCAATTATGTTGCACGCCCCATGCCAGAGCGGTCAGGGAGGCTGGTCCTCGCCCGATCCTATGAATCCACTGGGTTTACGCTGAGCTTCAGAGACTATAACTCGCCAGCCGATATCCGCCTGCTACGATTTCTCACAATTTTAACGTTCCGCCTATGCTCTTTGGAATATTTTGCGATCGAAGCTCCTACTGATCAAGAACAAAGTGGACTGTGACAGTGGTGTCAACCTCGACCGGGTCGCCGTTCAGGTACGTCACCTCATAACGCCATTGCCCGACGGAGTCTGCGGCAGGGCGAAACAAGAGCTGTGGTCCTGAGATGTAAGAAACGTCTTGGACCGAGCCATCAATACCGATGACGGCGTGCAAGACTACCGTTCCCGCGATATGCGCATCCTTCGCTTCTTGGGGATAAATCGGCGCCACGGACTTGGCCACTTTCGCCTGCTGGACATTTCCGCCGATTCTAATGCGACCTGGCCTTACTCCCGGAATGCTGGTGAAGACGGACTGCGGAATGCAGCGAAAATGACCATCCGCGAGGACGTAGGATCCCGGAAGAGTCCAATCCTCTTTGCCATGCTTCGAGGCGGACACCGCATAGAGGGTAACTGGGGTTTTCATCTTCGCCGCTACTTGTGAGATCCGAAAAGGAACATCCCTGCCGGCGGCCACACGCACTGAGACGTCTGTCCGTTTTTCATCGTGATCGTTTTCGAATGACCGTTCCAAGACATCTTGGTATCGCGGCCAAGCATCGGCATAGGACTTGGCCATCGCTTCGCCGATCTCACCACCGAACACGGTCGAGAACCAAGCCTCCTCGTCCGGCAAGCGCAGATCATTCACGAGTGCGTAAAACCGATCCTGTTGCTTCTTATTCTTAAGTGCGACAAAGATGTCCTCGATCTGCTGTTTTAGGTCCTGAAGCACCTTTGGGTCGGGGGCCGGCATTGCTGCGGTGGCGTTTTGTGCGGGAGCGGCATTCGCGGACCCAGGTTGGGATGATTGTGCCCTTGCGCGTGGGACTATCAGTGCGATTAGCATCGCAAAGACTGCGATGGGTTTGAGCATAGCGATGTGTCCTTGGCAGAGCTTTCTGCGCGTTAGGAATTACAGGAGAGTAGCTTCGAAGTCAATTATATTGAGAGAGACCCCGCCTTCGTAGCGGCGGGCTTCAGCCCGGCACAGGCACGATTGACAATCGATTCGAATCTCGAGCCAAACTACCGCTAGCCTTTTCCGAATGCCGCCCGCAATGCCCCGCGCCGCTTCCAGATCGCCCGCGCAGGCCAGAAGAGAATGAACGCCCAGATCAATAGCGTTGGTCCGGCGCTTAGAAGGAATACCGCCAGCGCCAGCAGGCTATCAAGCGCGTCGCGATAGCCACTGACGATGGCATTCCGCAAGCGCAGCGCGACCGATCCATTCGCGCCAACCGGCGCTTTGTATTCTTCGGCCATCTGCAGCTTGATGGAGGCGTAGGTCACGCGCTTGTCAAGATTGGCAAGCTGCGCTTCCATTTGCTCGATCTCGCCGCGCGTTTGCGAGATTTGCTCTTCTACTGCGAGGACGTCACTCACTCTTCCCGTGCGCGTCCGCAAGATATCGAGCAGCCGCTCCTCGCTTTCGCGCGCGTTGTGCAGGCGCGCGGCCAGATCGACGTGCTGGTCGCTTACGTCTTCGCCGCCTTGAGATTCCGTCGAAACGCGGCCAAGCGCGCGCAGATCGCTGAGCGTAGCATCGAGCTCCGCCGACGGAACTTGCAGCGTCGCATTGAGCGAGGCGGACGCGTCGTTGCTTTGATCGAGCGTCATCTCGCTCGCGAATGCGTGATGCCGCGTCAGCAATTTCTCAAGCGAAGCGCGCGCCGCATCGAGCTTGGCGATCACCAAATTCATCGCAGCCGTCCGCGCAATCATCGGCGCGGGCGCTGGCGACGGGGACCGAGACCCGGCGGGGGAGTCTGGAGCGCCGTCCTTTTCCAGACTCTCCGAGAGCTGATCCTGCGCCGGCAACTTTTGCATAGTCAGCGCGTCAGAGCTCATTTCGGTTGTGACGGATGGCGGCGTGGTTGGCTGCGAGGAAGTAAGCCGCTGCAGCTCAGCGCGCGATCCACCGAATCTCGGCAGGTGTGGCGTTCCAAGCACCACGAGGAGAACGACCGCTGCGCCGGCCGCCGCGAATCGCCAAAGCATTGGGCTCGTCCACATCCGCCGCGGCAGTTTACCGGCGCCGCTCGATTTATCTTTGCGAACTTGTAACGGCGATTTTCCCGCTTGAATAACAGTTTCCACCGCGATCGTGGAGGGTTCTACTGTCCACAGTGCGAGCTTTGCGGAGAGTGCGTGCAGATCTGATCCGACCATCGCGCATTCTTTGCAGGCGGCGATGTGCGCGGCTACTTCGCTGGCGCGGGAAGCTTCCAACTCGCCGTCGAGATAGGCCATTACTTCCTCGGGTTCGATTTCGTGTACGGTGCGATTCATGGTTCCTGCCTTAGTTGCTGGATGGCTGGGGTTTGCTTGCTGGAAACTTCTTTTTCGCGGTGCAGCTTCTGCGGTTGCGGATCGAGCAGCTCTTTCAGCGACATCCTGGCGCGGAAGAGCCGCGAGCGGACGGTGTTGATGGGAATGCGTAGCGCCGCGGCGATTTCTTCGTAGCTTAGTCCTTCGAATTCGCGGAGCAGGACGACCTCGCGGTGTTCCGCATCGAGCGCCGCAATTGCACGGCGGACTCCCAAGTCAGCTTCGGTGGCGTTTGGTTGGCCGACTTGATCGGCTTCGGTGGCCCGCAGCGGCTCGCGCTGCGATCTGCGGTATTCCGCCGCAGTCAATTTCAGGGCGATGGCATAGAGATACCTGCGAAAAGTCGCTCGCGGCTCCCAGCGCTCCGCGCCTTGCAATACCGCCAGGAAACATTCCTGCGTCAATTCTTCAGCACGAGTAGGATTCGAAAGCCGGCGACGGAAGAATCCGAAAAGCGGATCGCGGTAACGCAAAAATAATTCCGAGAAGCTCTCCGTCGAGCCTTTTTGAAACGCCAGCATAAGTTCTTCATCGCGCATCATATTTTTCGCGCTCTTCCCGTAGGAGAGGGTCTTATCACCCGAATCGCGACGTACCGATCCGTACAGCAGGCCCTCCCGCTTTTCGGCCCTGTTCGCAGCCTCAGCCGTAGAACGAATCCGTGAGTCAATCTTGCATCGCTCGATTGGTTCTCTAACTCGGCGCTCACTACCTGTAATGCCGATTAGGGCTGAAAAGTTCCCCGAGGGCCGCGGAATTGTTGGCTGGCACGGAACACACGCGTGCGAATGCGCCCTCTCCCATTCGGAACACCGGCGCGTGGGGCACCCGGACGCCGTACGATATTGATCAATCGTGGCTTGACGGTGGAAATGCTGCTGCGCTAAAGCGCACCGCTACGAAATCAAGAAACGTTTAACGAGGAAACGCGGAACCAGCGGTACGAAAGAGGCGCTACGCGCCGATTGCGGTGCGCAGGGCGCCGGCTAGGGCGTGCGCCCAGCGTTGAACGTCTTCGTCGCGCTCAGCCTCCACCATCACGCGCGCTAATTTCTCGGTTCCGGAATAGCGCAGCACCACGCGGCCTGAATCGCCCAGAGTTTTTTGGGCTTCGGCTAGAGTTGAGGCCACGTCCGGCAGCGAATCTAGTGGCGGCTTGGAGCGGACTTTTACATTCACGATCGTCTGCGGATAAATCTTCAAATCCGAAACCAGCGAATCAAGCGGCCCTTCGGAGGCAATCAAAGAAGCAATCTTCACCGCCGTGAGCATCCCGTCGCCGGTGGTGGCATCATCAAGAAATAAAATATGTCCAGACTGCTCGCCGCCCAAATTCGCGCCGATGCGCTGCATTTCTTCCAAGACGTAGCGATCGCCCACAGCGGCGCGCGCTAGCTTCAATCCTGAACTATCCAGCGCCCGCTCAAGACCCAGATTCGCCATCGTAGTGCCAACGATCGTCGAGCCCTTCAGCGTCCCGCGCGCTTTCATGTAACGCCCCATAGAAAGAATCACGCCGTCGCCATCCACCAATTTTCCGCTGGCACTGGAAAAAATAGCCCGATCCGCATCGCCATCAAAAGCCACGCCCAGTGCAGCGCGCGTCTCCACCACTTTTTTCTGCATCACTTCGGGATGCAGCGAGCCGCAGCCCGCGTTGATATTGCGTCCATCGGGGCGATCGTTCATAGCCAGCACGTCCGCACCGAGCGAGCGAAACAGTCGCGGCGCCAAACCGCTGGCCGCTCCATTAGCGCAATCGAGCACAATCTTCATTCCAGCTAGCTTCACGCCCGCAGGAACCATGGCCCGCAGCGACGCCAGATAATCTTCCTCAAGCTTCGGATCGCTCCCGATGCGCCCCGAAGCAGTCATCGGCGCGCGCGTCTCAGGCGAAAGAATTTCCTGCTCGATCTCCGCCTCAGTCGCATCGGGGAATTTCATGCCGCTCGAGGAAACCAGCTTCACGCCATTATCGTGATACGGATTGTGCGAAGCCGAAATCACGACTCCCGCTGCGAATCCCTCATTGCGCACCAGCCACGCAACGCCCGGAGTAGTGAGCACGCCGGTAGAAACCGCCTGCGTGCCAGCAGCCGCGAGCCCTCGCGCGATACATTCTTCAATATGCGGCCCCGATTCACGCGTATCGCGGCCGATCAGCACAGGCTTGCGCGCATCGCCGGCCGCCGCCGCGCGCGCACCGTGCAAATAATGTCCCAGCGCCGCGCCGACGCGAACGAGCGTGTCGTCATCGAGCGGAAATTCGCCCGGCACACCTCGGATTCCGTCCGTGCCAAAAAGCTGTTTGCCCATGGAGTGCGATTTCGCGGGAAGCTCGCGATGAATTTCGAGTCTAGCACAGCGTCAAGCGCGTCAATGCGGCGCCGCGCGCGCTGTAGTCGAATTTGTAACGCCGCAGCGCCTGGAATCCAGCCCCGGCCGCGGACTATGCTATCGTAGTGCATCGAACATGGAGACTCAGACACCCATCGTGTCCGTCGCGAACGCGACTTTCCGGCTGCCGAATTCCGCAAGCGCGCGGATTATTGCCGCGGGAATCGTGATCGCGTTCCTGCACTTCGCCTCGAGCGTGGTAGTGACGCTGCTCGTTGCCGTGCTGCTCGCTTATTTCCTCGATCCGCTAGTTACCTGGCTCGAGGATTGGCATATCCCGCGGGCGCTGGGCTCATTTATGGTGGTGATGTTCGTGATCGGCATTTTCGTAGCGGTGGGCTGGGTGCTGGTCAGCAAGATCGATAGTTTTTCCGCAAATTGGCCGAAGTTCAGCGTGCCGTTGCACAAAGTCACCACCGCGGTAGAAACGCGCCTCGAAGGAATCGAAGCGCACGTTTCCGAAATCGGCCCGGGCGACAGTCCCGGCGCGAAAGTTCTGCAAGTCACGGAATCGCATCCGTTCCGCAACGTAGTGGTATCCAAGCTGAGCGGGCTGTATGAGGTGGTTCTCGGCGCGACATTTATTCCCTTCCTGCTTTTCTTCATGCTCGCGGCAAAACGCCAGGTGTGGCATGCCACCATGCAATTGTTTCCCGCGACGCAACGGACACAGGTTAAACAAACGCTCACCGACGTCAGTTCGGTGTTGCGCAGTTACGTAGTGGGCACTTCCATGGTGGCCATCACTCTAGTTCTCACCAGTTGGCTTTTTTTCTGGGCCATCGGGCTGGACTACTCATTCCTAACCGGCCTCGTCGCCGGCATTTTGAATCTGGTGCCTTATCTTGGCGTGGTGATGTCGTT
>Ga0209038_10000105_pt1 | contig 26107 bp, 21 predicted proteins | sample BogFormECP03_OM3_FD_188237 | JGI IMG/M metagenome (GOLD analysis project Ga0209038, IMG submission 188237) | Bog forest soil microbial communities from Calvert Island, British Columbia, Canada - ECP03_OM3 (SPAdes) (version 2) | ecosystem: Environmental > Aquatic > Freshwater > Wetlands > Bog ...
CTGTAAATATTGTCGAGCTTGTGGCCGTCGAAATCCCAGTCCTTGATAAATTTCTCGGTGAGCTGCTTGTAATATTCGCGGACTTCCGGCACCGCGGGGCAAAGCGTCGCAAGATTGCGCGTCATGCGCGCGGGCTTGCCTTGCTTGTCGAGCACCAGCCAGTCCGGGTGCCGCTTCACGATCTCCGAAACCCCATAGTTATGCGATTCGTAGCCTGGTCCGCCATCTTCCACCGCTAGCGGCAGCCACCAGAGTTGCACTTTGATTCCCTGCTGATGAAATTGCTGCACCATTTTTTGAATTTCATCGCCGGGAAATGTATCGGCGCGCGGTTGCCAGTCGCCGTAATTGTTGAACCAGCGATCGTCGAGCGTGGCCCAATGAATTCCCATTTCCTTGAGCTTCGGGATGGTCCCCAGCATTTGCGCGGGCTTGACGTCGGCCAGATAAGCCCAGCCGCACCAGCTCACCGCATAATCTTCATTATTGTTTGCGGGCTTTTTCAAGCCCTCGCCGTCAATGACATCGGAATAAATTCGCAGCGGCTCGTAATAATCGCCCGCGTAAACCGCAATAAATGTTTGCGGCGTGGAATACACTTCGCCGGGCTTCAGCGTGCTCGCCGGTTCCAGATGAACACTCGCATCCACATGCCCGTCGGCTTCCGTGTGGACTGGGATCGAAAGCACCAGCGGAAGAGTCTCGACATGGCCAATGGCCTCGCCCACGTTCCGCGTCCAGAACGCGACGACAGGTATGCCGCCGCCCACTCGGCCCAAATCGCCTTTCACTTCCACCACCGAGCCCATCTGATTCTGCTGCGAGAATTTCTTCGGAATTTCAAAAACATTGTCGCGGCCCCACTCGATGCTCGCGCCGTGGAACGACCACATATCGTTCGGCGCCACCGCCGAATCCGCCAGCGAGGCATTCAAGCGATGGCGGTCGAGATCAATGGCATCGAGTTTCAGTTCGCCATTGCCGGAATTCCGAACCGAGCTGGATACCAGCGCGATCCCGGGGAAATCTTCGTAAACTTCCACAACGAGCGTTTCCTCGATATCCGGCGCGGAACTCTTTCCAGCAACCTCGATGCGCTTCCCTTTCGTTCCCAGCCGTCCGTGCGGCTCGGATATTTGCGCGTGCGCGACATCGAAAGTTGCATCCGGCAACTCTCGCCCGGCGACGGTCACGTGAATCCCCGCATCACTCCCAGCATCATCGAGCGAAAGTTTTCGATTCCCCGCCACCAAGCTGGCCGTAATGTACCCAGAGGGCGTGATCACGAACTCGGCCGTGGGCGTGGCGATAATCGTGCCGCCGGCAGTCTCAGATATCTGAGTCTGCGATGCCGCAGCCGGTGCCGCCGGCGCCGTCTGAGCGGATTGCCTCGCGCACCCACTCGCAAGCACGATAAGTCCACCGGCGACGATCAAGGAAATCCTCGAAAGCCTCGCAATTCCCCACCAGCCCCGTTCCGTCGAAAACACTGAAATGATCATTGGCACCCGCCGCAAAACGAAGCAAAAAGTTAGATTACGAAACATAACGACAAGCCAGCAGTATCCTACATCGTGTCCAACAAAACACCCAAATTCCCACGTCGCGCAAATTCCCAGCCGGCGTGACGGTTTTGCCCGCCTTTTGACGCAATGCGAGTTGGGCAATTGCGGGCCATTGTTGACACTTGCCACAGCGTGTCAGTAAGATTCTGCCACTGGTGGTCTGTTTTGCCGTACTCTTCTGAGAGCTCAGCAACTGGGAGGTTTTCCATGAAGAAGATTCTCTGGCTGGCATTGATGATTGCGTGTTTCTTTGTGCCGGACGCGAAAGCCCAGGCACCGGCGCCCGACGCCGGCGCAGCGGCAGCGCCCGCGGGCGCTCCGCCGGCAGCGCAAGGACGCAAAAAGCGCGTCGCGGTATTCGATTTCGACTTTTCCACCGTCGGCACCACGGCTCTCGGCGCCCAGGTGGACATCGGCAAAGGCATCACAGATCTTCTGGTGCGGTATCTGGTGCAGGACGGCACCTATTCCGTGGTGGACCGCAAAGCCATGGACAAAATCCTCGCCGAGCAAAATTTCTCGAACAGCGATCGCGCCAATCCCAATTCCGCGGCAAAGCTGGGTAAATTGCTCGGCGTTGACGCCATCATCGTGGGCAGCGTCACGCAGTTCGGAAACGAAACCAAGAACCAGAACATTGGAGGGGGCGGCGGGGGCTGGCACGGCATCGGCGCCGGCGGCTTCAGCAACAAGAAATCCAAGGCCATCGTGGGAATTGATGCGCGCATGGTGGACATTGACACCGCCGAAATTCTCGCGGTCGCTAGCGGCAAGGGCGAATCGAAGCGCGAGAGCACGTCGCTCACCGGCGGCGGCAGCGGCTGGAACGGCTTCGGCGGCGGCAACGTGGACTTCGGCAGTAGCGACTTCCAGGAGACCATCCTCGGCGAAGCCGTTAACCTGGCGGTGCAGCAATTGAGCACCGGCCTGGACGCCGACGCCAGCAAGCTCGTGGCGCGCACCATCAACGTGACTGGCCTGGTTGCGGCTGTAGATGGCGGCCAGATCGTGCTAAATGCCGGCGCCAAGGCGGGCTTGAAAGTGGGGGATCAACTGACCATCGAGCGCGTCACCAAGGAGATCAAGGATCCCAACACCGGCGAAGTGATTCGGCGCATGACCTCGCCGGTGGGCACGATTAAGCTGACCGACGTGGACGATGTATCGGCCGTCGGCTCGCCAGTTTCGGGCACCGATTTCCAAGTCGGCGATATGTTCAAGACCGTTACGCAGTAGCGGCGCCCGCGCGCGGCAAGCGCTATCGGAGCCGTAATCCAACGCCCGGATGGGATCCCATTCCGGGCGTTAATTTTTTGCGGAAATTGTTGACATTTTCAACAGGGCACCCCACAATCACCGCGCTCGGGTAGCCGTCTCCGCGGCCGGTTCTTGGCGGAGTTCCCGCGGCCACTCTCGGGGGCGTGAGTGACTTCCGGCTCTCCAAAACCAAAAATCGCGATCGTTGACAGTGACGAAGGCCTGCGCTCCAAAATTTCCGCGGCCTTGCGCTCCGATTTCGAAATGCTGCAAGGCGAAGACTACGAAGACGCCTACCGCCTGCTCCAGCAATCCCTTCTCGACGTTCTGCTCCTCGGCACTCCCATGGGTGATGGCGACGGCGTGCCGCAATGCGTCGAGCTCCTCGAGCGGCTCACGGCCGGAGACATCGACACGCTCGTCATCGTGCTGAGTTCCGACGAGCGCAAAGCCACTGCACTGAAAGTAATCGATGCCGGCGCGCACGATTATTTCATCAAGCCCATTGATATGGACGTGCTACGCGCCCTGCTCAACCGCTCGATCGAGAAGCTCCATGTCCAGCGCGAGAATCGCATCCTGCGCGACGAGCTTACCCGCAAAAACGCTCTCGGTGATTTGATCGGATCCACAGAATCCATGCGCCATGTGCTTGATTCGATCCGCCGCATGGCCAAAGCCAATACCAACGTGATCGTTCGCGGCGAGAGCGGGACCGGCAAGGAACTAGTGGCACGCGCACTCCACGATCAGAGCCCGCGGCGCAGCCGCCCGTTTATCAGCGTGAATTGCGCCGCTCTTCCGGAAAGCTTGATGGAATCGGAGCTTTTCGGCTACGAACGCGGCGCTTTTACCGGGGCCGTAGCCGCTAAAGAAGGCCGCATCGAGCTGGCGAATCACGGCACTCTGTTTCTCGACGAGATCGCCACGCTGACGCCGGCGCTGCAATCGAAGCTGCTGCGAGTGCTCGAGGAACGCGCTCTGCTTCGTCTCGGCGGCAAAAAACCCATCAAAGTGGATTTCCGGCTGGTGTGCGCCACCAACGAAAATCTTGAAGAGATGGTGAAGGAAGGCAGATTCCGCGAGGACCTTTACTATCGCATCCACGTCGTGCCGATTTTCGTGCCGCCTCTGCGCGAGCGCGCGGACGACATCCCCATCCTCATCGACTACTTCTTGGCCGTCTATTGCGCCGCGAATCAAGTCCCCATGAAGCGGCTCTCCGACGAAGCGCTGCAAGCCCTGAAGCGCTATTCCTGGCCGGGAAACGTGCGGGAATTGCAGAACGTGGTGCAGCGTCTGGTGCTGATGGCCGACGAGCAGACCATCCTGCTCAAGAACGTGCCGGGCGATGTGCTGCAGGCCACTCATGGGAATTCGCACGACCGCTTCCACCTGCCTCCGACCGGAATCCGTCTGGATGAAGAGCTCGAAACTTTTGAGCGGCAGTGGGTGGAGACGGCGTTGACGCAGGCACGCCACGCGAAATCAGAAGCGGCGCGGCTGCTCGGTGTGGATCGCAACCGAATGAATTATCTGTGCCGGAAATATAGTCTATAGAATGTGTGCGGCGACTCAAGAAACAAGAAGTCAGCGGCTAAAGCCATGCTCATTTTGTGGCATTTGCGGCGTGACTAAGGTCATGCCCCGACAAAACATCCTAGCGATCGCGCAAGCTCTGTAGCCCATCCGCTGCGTTGAGAAAATCATCATAATCTGAATTATTCACCGCCAGAACTCGGGCCTTGCAGGGGCGAGCGATCCAGCGTCTTCGTAAGCGTTGTGTTTTCAGCGCCGTGGAAGGATCTGCTGCGGCGCCCGGCTTTGGCACGGCACATGCACAATGATGGGCATCGCTCCAGAGAGTAAATCATGAGCGAGGGAGACAGAGAAATGACGAAAAAGAGTTCGGTAAAGAAGGGCTCGAAGCTTGGCGGCGTTAAGCCTTTGAAGAAGCCGTAATTTATTCCCGATGCGCTTGCCTCGGCCTAGTCCGGGCGGCGAATCGCGGAACCGAATTACTGAATATAGATAAGGGCTGCCGTGCTCTAAGCGGCAGCCCTTATCTTTTTTGCTGGGACTGTCCGGCGGGGGCCGGCTCAGGATTCACGAAGAGGGCTTGGCCGCTATGGGTTCGGCTGAGTGTACCAGGATCGTGACTCTCGCTGAAAAAACCAGCATTTGGTGAATTATTCAGCATGGCGGCACGCAATTGTTGAAGGACAGGAAACTGAGTGAGGCGTTAAGTCGCGAAATACGAGTACTTTAGGAGACAATTGGGGTGGTCCAGGGTTTGGCACCGCGTGTGCACTATCGTAGGGGCTGGCCCGACAGGGTAAATCGAGCGCGAGGGGAAAAGTGAAATGAAGAAGACTCCGATTAAGAAAGCATCGAAGATCGAGACCGTGAAGCCGTTGACGGGCCTGGGCAACAAGACCAAGATTTCGATCGTTCCGCTGAAGCGCCCGTAAGATTGGCAAGTGACTGATCCTCCCGTCGCTGCTTAGCGAGCGAAGGGTAACTAAGAACCGCTAGAGGCTGCCGCGCAAAGCGCGGCAGCCTTTTTTTCGTTTACTCGAACCGCTTTCGAGCATTTCGATCCGATGAGGAGTAAGATTCCCGGCGCCGGCTTGCGCGCCTCCGCGTGAACACTCCGAAAAGCTGCTGAAAAAACAATCGTTCAGTGACTTATTCAACGATTCCAAGGATTGGGGCGATCGACGCACAGGTAGCCTGCGGGAGATAAGTGGCATGATTTCTTCAGATTAGGACGCGCGGCCGGCGAAGGTGAGGTTTGGCACGCCGTATGCAATGCAAGTAGGCGTAGCCCAACAGGGCAAATCGAGATCGAGGGAGAGAACGAAAATGAAAAAGACACCGGTAAAAAAGGGATCGAAGCTGGGCAGCGTGAAGCCGTTGAAGGCTGGTCTCCACGGAAACAGCGGCACGGTCGCGCCGATTAGCCCTTTGAAGAAACCGTAATTGAAGTTTTTAGCCGATCCTGCTCTCGCTCTTGCGTGAATTGAGGATCACCGATAATCAAAAGGGGCTGCCGCACAACCTGCGGCAGCCCCTTTCGGTTTTCTGAGCTGCTTGTGTTTTAGATCCGCGACACGCCTTTCTGACGCCGATGCGCACTATGCAGCTTGCCGGGCGGGCAGCGCCCCCGCCGTCACTTCCCCCTTCAGGCTCACTCTGCAGTCTGCGGTTTGCGTCCCAGACAATTAACGTACCGGCAACGCACCGGGAAAATCTAGCCACCCTTTTTTCTCGTCAGATACATCGTGCGCACGGCTGCGCCCGTCTTCTTCGCACTCGGCGCAGATTCCGAATCGGTGAAGTCACACAATCCCAAGAGCCGAAAGCCGACGAGTCTGAGATCGCGAACGATTTCTGCATGAGGCCAGAAGATTTCTTCCACCCGTTCGCTCCGCCGTTCCCACAGGCCTCCGGCTCTGCGAACAAATACGGTAATCTCTGTCCAACCCGCGCCGCGCTTTCGATCAAAGCCGCCGCGTTGAATCACGAAGTATGGTCTTCCGTTATCCTTAGTGAAGCCCTCCCCGACATCCGTCCCCGCCCAATGCTCTTCGTAAACCTTGCGCTGGTGCAGATCGAAATAGAAGTAGCCGCCGGGCCGCAAAGCGCGCGCTACCGAACGAAATGTTCCCACCAGATCGGCTCGCCGGCGTAAGTGGTTGATCACTCCCCATTCAGAGGTGACCAGATCAACCTGGACGGGCAAACGAAAGGTGCGCATATCCGCGCGGCCAACGGTGACGTCGAGACGTTCCGCGCGAGCCTTTTCGCGCGTCATGCGGCACATCTCGCGCGAGTAATCGAGCGCGAACACCTTCAGGCCGCGGCGCGCAAAGTCCATCGCCGTTTCACCCGAGCCGCAGCCCAGATCGCACACTCGCCGCACTTGCGGGAGCACCGGAGCCAGTAACCGGCCACGAGCCTTAACCCAGGCGCGCGGAAGATCACTCCAGATATCGTCATAAAACTGGCCGACCTGCTCATACGATGGCGCCCGGCGTGTCTCATTTCGCTTTGTCCGCGAGCCAGCCAATGGTCCTCCTCCCGTGCGACGTTCTGGCACTTTCTTAGCGAGTGATTCGAAGTGGGGTGAACCGCCCGAAGCCGGAAATGAAATTCCGCGTCCGAATCTACGCTATCGTTACCAAATCTGCAGCCGCAGCCAGCGCCAGAATCCGCGGCCAAATTGCCAGGCGAGCGACGACCTCTCACCGGATATCTTGGCGGTTCCGGTCATGCCTTCGATCAGGCTGCCATCGGGATTCGGGATCAGCACTTCGACGGCAAAGTAATTGGCAATAGCCTGGCCCTGGCGCTCGAGTTTAAACGGCTGGGCAACAGGCTGGTCAAGTGCCGCTGCGGGGAGGATTTTCTCGATGTGGCCCTCGTAGGAAGTGTAAGGATGCGCCAGCACCTGGATCTTGACCGGCTGGCCCACCTTTATTTCCTGCACTTCCCAATCACGCACCAGGATGCGAGCGCGCATGTTCGAGCGGTCCACGATGCGCAACACGTCGGCGCCTTCGTTCACGTATTCACCCGGCTGCGCGATCAAATCTGGAATTGCGATGGTTCCGGAAGCTGGGGCGCGAAGAGTCAGCTCGTCTAACTTGGTTTGCGCTGCCTGCATTCCGGCGCTCATTTGCTGATGTTCCGCGGAGGCTCGTCCGGCTGCCGCAAATGCGGAGTGCGCCTGCGCGGTGCGCAGATCGCTTTCGTTGAGGCCCAATTCTCCAGCGGCCTCGGCCGCGCTGGCCGTAAGCCCGGGATTGCTCAATTCTGCCAGCACATCGCCGGCGTGAACCAAATCTCCCGGCTTGACCTTGACCTGCTCGACGCGGCCTGAAACGGCCGAGTGAACGTTGGAGGTTGACGCGGGTTCGAGAATGAAATCGCTGGTCACTTTGGTTGCAAACGGCGGCACGAAGATAATCACCGCGACAGCCGCTGCCGCGAGGGTCTGCTTTCCCGTCATTTTCCAGCGCACATATGCCTCCCGCGTCTTCAACCACCAACCGCGCACGTGGGGAATCGCCTGCCTCGCTTTATTTCTGAAAAGAAAATAAAGCACGAGCCCGGTGGCCACATATCCCCAATCGCCCAACTTGCTCACAAACACGTTGGTGACAAAGGTGAGCACGACAAACAAAAGCAGCGTGCTGTAAGTGATCGCGCTCAATCCGAATGCAAAAAACACGCGGCGATTGCGGCGGCTCGCCGGTGGCAGGTCCACTTTGCGACGCAGGATGTACTTCTGGGCCCAGGCCCGCAAATAGGCGAAGGATTCCTCGCGCAGCCCATCGATGTGCAGGAACTGCGAAATCGCATAGTAGCCATCCGCCTTGATCAGCGGATTGAGATTCAAAAAAGCGCCGGTGATGCCGCTCAGGAGCAGAACTTTGTAGGCGAGATCGTTCACCAGCGAGCCCGGGACGGAGAGCGCCCAGATTATCGTTGAAATCGAACAGACCACCAGCTCCACCCAGATTCCCGCGAAAATCACGTATTCGCGCGGTGCTGTGGATTCGAAAAGAAGAATGTCGGTGGTGTCCGTGTAGAAGGCCGGCGTGAAATAGATCAGCAGGAAGCCCATTTGATTCACGTCGCCACCGTAATGCTTGCACGTCAGCCCGTGCCCGAATTCGTGGATGCCGCCAAGGGACATCATGATGATCCAAAACGCCCAGATGTCGTAGGCGCTCTTGCCGGAGAAAGAATATAGCGCCTCGGTGTCGTTCTGAACGCGGGTCCAATCGCCGGCCAGGATACTCATGGCAACGACGAAGATGATGATGGAAAAGATGACGAAGCCGGGCGTATACAACCAGCGGGTATAGGGCTCCATGCGCGTAAGAGTCCGGTTGGGATTCCAGGCCTTGAAATAGATGTAGAGCAGGCTGGATTGATTGATGCGCGATTTGCGCTCGTCGCGGATGCGCTCCAGCACCGCGAGATTTTTCTCGCCCACCGAGCGCTCCCAGAGATTCGGATCCGTGGAATCCAGGAATTCCAGGATGTCGCTTTCTTCCACCGGACTATCCGGATGCAGCGCGGTGAGATCGGTGGCTACTTCGGCCGGCGTGCGCGTGCCGTCGAACAGGGTCAGAAGTTCATACTCGAAGGCGCCGTAGCGGTTGTAACTGGAGGTATCGACGATTTTGACGATGAAGCTGGTCTCGCCGGCGACGTGCTGCTCGCTGATCCTCAGATCGGAACGCAGCTTCGGGCGGTGCAGGCCCTTGGCCAGCACGCTAGGGAGGTTCAGGCTTGTGGGTCCGAAGCGCATCGCTGTGGCTCAGTGGCTGCCGGATTCTCCGCGCGGCGTCCAGGAAACGCGCACGGCCATTCCCGGGCTTAGCCCTGCTACATTGCCGTCCAGCTGCGCCGTCACGTCGTAGCTGTCGCTCGCGGGATCTACCGTCGGGCCAACTTTGATGATGTGCGCCGAAAGCGTTCTTTTCGCATTGGCGACCACGCTAAGGCGCACCGTTGAGCCCACCGAAGGCTTCTCCCCGGAACTTTCCGGCACTTGGAAGTTCACCTGCAGCGGCCCGAGCTGGCTCACGCGGAAGCAGGGATCGTCTTTGCTCACCGTCTGCCCCACGCGCACATACCGCCGCGCCACCACTCCCGAAAACGGCGCGCGGAATTGCGTCTGTTCCAACTCGATATTCAGGCTCTGAATTTGCGCTTGATTGCTCTTCACCAACGCATTCCAGCTCTCGATCTCGTACTCCGTCGCTTTCTCTTCGAATTCCGCCTGCTCCAGATCTGCGTCGCTGCTCAATCCTGACGTCCGCAGCAATTGCTGCCTCTTCAAATTCGCCACCTTGGCTTTGTTCTCAGCTTCTTTGTATTTCACATTGTCCTGCGCCACCAGCAAATCCGCGCGCGCTTTTTCCAACTCCGCTTGCATCGCTCGATCATCGAGCTTGCCGAGAACCTCGCCAGCCTTCACCTGCCGCCCTTCGTCGACGATTACCTGCGACACAGTTCCTTCCCGCTGCGCGCGCACATCCACCTCGTGCTCCACACTCAGCACGCTCAGAACATCCTGCGCCCCGCCCGTCGCGTTCGGCTCCGTCGCCGCCACGGAATTCGCAGGCGGATTCGTCTGCGAGGCCTCGGCCGATGACGGCGAAGTCGCCGGCGTACTGCTGCATCCCGCAGCCACCAAGAACACGCAGGCCGTCGCAATCCAAACCCCGCCTCTCATATTCTTACCTCGGTCGCTCTCATTCGATTCTCACGGCAGCCAATCCCATATTCTCTCCCAAATCCATCGCGCCGGCGAACGCAACAGCGCGTAGCCCACCGGAAACCATCCCGTTCCAAACCATCCGCCGGCGGTGAGAATTCGAGCCCGCCCGGCCATCCCGTCCTTTGCCAGGCCGCGCGTATTGTCAAATACCGCGCGCACCACAAAAAACTGTTCGCCTTCCACCGGCTCCGTCCGCGCACCGACGCGATCCACCACGCCGTCAAATGTCTCGGTCGGAAAAGCATTGAGCTTCAACGCCACACGATCGCCCTGACGAACCAGCGCCAGATCCGTCTCGGAGACGTTCATATCCACAGCCATGCGCCGTTGCTCGACGATCTCGCAAAGCGCATCGCCCGGCTGCAGCATTATTCCCGTTTTCTCTGCAATCTTCGGCGTAACCACAACTCCATCGATCGGCGCTCTAAGCTTTGCTCCCTCGACGCGCTCGCTTTCCAGATTAATCTCCGCCTGCGCCATCGACGCATGCAGCCGCGATTGCGCCGCGATCGCCAGATCCCGGCGGCTCTCCGCCTGTGCCAGTCCGCGCTGCGCCAGCGAGAAGTCCGTTTGCGCCTGATTCAACTTGAGCCGCGCGTCGCTATCATCCAGCTGCGCCAGAATCTGCCCGCGCGTCACCATATCTCCTTCGTGAACGAATACATGCTGAACGATTCCGCCGGTGATCGCGCTGATCATGCGCCGCTGCGCCGGCACCACCGTCGCGTTGGTGCTCACGCGCATCGGCCACGGCACGATCAGCAGCACCGCCGCGACGAATGCCGCCTTCCTCCCGTACTCTATCCACCGCGACGTTGGCATCGCCGCGATGAACTTGTTCTTTCTTTGCTTAAACGGCTGCAGGAATCCCGCCAGCGGCACTTGCTGATACAGTTGCGCGTTGCGGATTGCCACCGTGGTCTGGTTGGCTAGAATGGCCACCGTTTCGCGCTGGCCCTCGTTCAGGAATTCCGCGCTTTCACTCTGCAGACACAAAACTCCAACCGTTCCTTGATCGTCCCGCAATGGCAACGCGTAAAACCCGTTCACGCCGTGCTCTTCAAGGTACGGAACAATAATAGGCTGCCCCGAATCGGGATCCACTTCCCATCCTTCTTCGTACTTGTCGGCGCGTACCGCGGTCTGCCGCGTCGAAACCCACTCGAGAAGTTTCCGCAGCCCGGTCATTTCGTCGTTCTTGGGAACTTCCGTCTCGCCGGATACCGCGCCAAGAACGAACTTGCTGCGGTCAAAGAATCCAATCGCGCAGCGATCGAAGGGCACCGCGGTACTCGCTTGATGCACCACCGTGGTCAGAACGTGATCGAGGTCGAGCGTTGACGTGATTTCCTGGCTGATCTTCAGCAGCGCATGCATGATGTGCAGCTTGCGCTCGGACTCCAGCAAGTTCGCGTTGTGAAGCGCTACTGCCGCCTGCTCCGCAATGCTCGCCAGGAAGAAAAGATCGTCCTCATTGAACGGCGTTCCGTCCGTTTTATTCACCAATTCAATCACGCCGATCACCTGCGTCTCTTTGGTGAGCGGAGCGCAAATCAGCGATTGAATCTCAAACTCTTCCCCGCCGGCTTTCAATCGCTCGGCGAGGGTTTCCTCCTCGGCCGGGTTTTCGATCAGCCGCGGATTGCCCGTCTGCGCCACATTCGCTAGGTGTCCGGCATCAATCGGCACTTCCGCGCCCGCTTCCACCGACGGATCCCGTCCATCCTGCTGCGCCAGCTTCATCGAGCGGCCATTCGGCTCGACCAGCCAAAGATTGCAAGCCTGCGCGCGAAGAATGTCGCGCACCTTCGACGCCACAATCGGCAGGAGCGCCTCGATCTCCAGCGTCGAATTAAAGATGCGCGCGATGTCGTACAGTGCGGTCAGCCGCTCGATGGTCTCTAGCTGCAACTGCCGCTCATTCTCCATGCCCGCAAGCAGCGCATCTGCCTGCGACGCAAGCCGCGCCGCCGATTCCAGGAACACGGCATCATCGGCGGTGAATCCACCGTCGCGGCGATTTAATACTTCAACCACACCCTCCGCGGATGTCTGTCCCGGAAATGGCACCAACAAAGCGGATCGAATTGCGGCTCGCTGCGATGCGGGGAATTGCGTGAACTCGTCGCGCTCGAGTTCGTCGCCGGATAACCGGATGGGAGATGTTTCCTGGAATGCCGCGGCAAGAATTCCGTCGGCCACTGCGTCCTTACCAGCCGACAGGCGCTCAGCAGCATCGGTCCACTGCGCGTGGCAACGCAGCCCTTCTTCTCTCGGATCGGACAGCCACAAGTCCGCTGCCCGCGCGTTCAACGCCACGGCCACGCGTGCCACAAACGTCTTCCGCAGTGTCTCCAGATCGCGGCACGCAAATAGCACGCCCGCGAGTTCGGCAAGCGCCGAAGACTTCTCCATCATCCGCCCCAGGTGAACCGATGAAACACCCGTACCGGGCTCTGCGACCAACGCGTCAGATGCTCGGGAGGGTACGAAACTCGGGCAGCGTAACAAAGGACTCGGCAAGCGTCAACCGCGCTGGCACCAATCCCGTTTACCAGACTTGATTCGCTGCCATTTTTCGGCTAGTTTGACTGAGCGTAATAGAGCTACATGCAGATAAACACACGAAAAGCCGGCGCCGCCACCATCGTTGATCTGATTGGCCCGTTGCGTCTCGGCGATGCCGAGCAAGCCTTCCGCGATCAAGTGGACCAACTCATCGCCGCCGGCGTGCAACATCTAGCCGTGAACCTAGCCGGCGTCACCGAACTCGACAGCTCCGGCATCGGCGCGCTCGTTCGCACTTTCTCAGCGCTAAAGCGCAGCGGAGGCAAGTGCGTCTTCTACGCGCCCACGCAGCGAGTGCGCATGCTGCTAAAAATGGTACGGCTCGACGGCGTCCTGGAAATCGTAGAAGACGAAGCCGCAGCGCTAACCCGCGTTTAGCAATCTCCTCGCTTTCGTAGCGGTGGGCTTCAGCCCAGCATCCTCGCCAACACCGACAAACGCGCCCTCGATCGCCGAAAACCGAATCGCGTTCGCCCCACGAATGCAACGTTCGCCACGCCCCGCGCGTAGTAATATCAAGAGGCCTCAGATGACCGACAACGGAAGTATCGCCATCCGCGCCGAACACGTCTCCCGTCACTATCAAATGGGCTCAGCCCTGATCCGCGCGGTGGACGATGTCTCGCTAGAAGTTCGCAGCGGTGATTTCTTGGCGCTCCTGGGCAGCTCCGGCTCAGGAAAATCCACGCTACTAAATCTTCTGGCAGGTCTGGATCGGCCAACATCCGGCAATATCATCGCCGGCGATCGAAATCTCTCCGAGCTAACTTCGCTGGAACTAGCCCGCTATCGCAGCCGCACCGTAGGAATGGTCTTCCAAGCCTTCAATCTACTCCCACGCATGACGCTCGAGGAAAACGTCGAACTCCCCCTTCGCCTGGCCGAAGTAGATCGCAGCGAACGCCCCGCGCGCGTCCGCGAAGCACTCGAGCGCGTCCATCTGGAAAAGCGCCTCGGCCATCGCCCCAGCGAATTATCCGGCGGCGAACAACAGCGCGCATCGCTAGCCCGCGCACTCGTCAATCGCCCCTCGATCCTTCTCGCCGACGAGCCCACGGGAAATCTCGATAGCGTCACGGGCCACGAAATCATGCAGCTTCTCGAAGAGATCGTGAAATTGATGGGCACCACGATCATTCTGGTGACTCACGAGCGCCCGCTCGCCGAAAAATTCGCCACGCGCACCGTATTTCTCGCCGACGGCAAGATGATCAGCGACGGAGTGAAGCCATGAAAATCGGCGACATGGCGGAAATGGCTCTGCGCAATCTCCGCGAAGCAAAATTGCGGAATGCGCTGACGACTCTCGGCATCGCGGTCGGCGTCGCGTCGCTCGTGGCGATGGTGTCTCTCGGCGTCGGGTTGCAGCAGCTGGCCTCAAAGCGATTGTCGCGCTCCGGCCTCTTCGACACCGTCCTGGTCACCTCGCGCGCTAATCTCCGCGCCTTCGGTCCGACCTCCGCCGCGAATCGCCAGGGACCTGCGACGCCACTCGATGATGAAGCTCGCCATTCATTCGAGAAACTTCCCGGCGTCGTTGAAGTCTATCCGCAGATTCGCTTCATGACCGAAGTGCGCTTCAACAATAATCCGTATCCCACGATGGTTGCGGGCGTCCCCGATTCCGCCCGCGGCAATGGCGCCTTCGAAGGAATCGAAGGCAGCTTTTTCTCCGGCCCGTCCGCCGATGAAGCCATCTTGCAAATCGAATTCGCGCGCGATCTCTCGCCGCAGCCCTCCACCCTGATCGGCAAAGATATTGTCCTTCGTTACGCCGAGCGCAAATCTCTCTCGGCAGAATCGCCATCGGCATCGCCTTCGGCAAATTCGGACGCAAGTTCCAGCGAAGGCTTCAGCATCACTCCGCGCGAAAAGAAATTGCGCGTCGTCGGCATCGTCGAAACCGAGCCGGCCGCCGGATTCGGCGGGATCGGCAACGGGCGCCTGCTGATTCCTCAATCCGTGGCCGAAACACTGCGCGCCGCACAGGCAAACGATCTCCGCGACGTGCTGCGTGGCGGCTCCAACTCCAAATCCACTTATGCCAGCTTGACCGTTCGCGCAAGCGCCGCGTCCAAAGTCGCGTCTATTGAAAAGTCGATCAAGGACATGGGCTTCGCGGCCTTCTCGCTTCTCGATGCCACCAAAAATCTGACGCTAATCTTCACCATCTTCGATTCGCTGCTCGCAATCTTCGGCAGCCTGGCGCTCGCCGTGGCCACGCTCGGCATCGTCAACACCCTAGTGATGGCCATTCTCGAACGCCGCCGCGAGATTGGCGTGCTCAAGGCGCTCGGCGCTGCCGACCGCGACGTCAAGCGCCTGTTCTTCGCGGAAGCCGGCGTCATGGGCCTGCTCGGCGGAATTGTCGGCGTGGTTTTCGGCTGGATGATCGGACGGGCGGTGACCATCGGCACCAACATTTACCTGCGGCGGCAAAGTCTGCCGACGACGGACATTTTCTCGGTGCCGTGGTGGCTGGCGATTCTGGCCGTCGTATTCGCGGTGATCGTCAGCCTCGTCGCAGGGCTCTATCCCGCATCGCGCGCCGCGCGGCTCAACCCCGTCGAGGCGCTGCGCTATGAATGATTCGCGGCTTATCAAAATCGCCGCGCTCGCCCTGGCGCTATTTGCTATCGCGGCACGGCCGGCGGTTGCGGCTGACACCGGCCGCGCTGAATGTCTCTCGCTGAAAAGCAAAATTCTCGGCAAGCAAGTTCCCTATTGCACGCTCCTGCCGCCAAGCTACGACTCCGACAAAACTCGCGTCTTTCCCATCTTGTATTTTCTTCACGGGCTAGGCGACAACGAACAATCCTTCGTGCGCTCAGGCGCCTGGAATCTAACCGAGGATCTTTGGGAGCGGCACCAACTAAGCGAATTCCTGATCGTAACTCCGGCAGGCGAAGCGAGTTTCTATATCAATTCTCACGACGGCCATTCGCGCTACGAGGATTTCCTGCTGCGGGAATTCATTCCCTTCATCGAGCATCGCTACAGGATTGCGGGGGATCGCCTCGAGCGCGGAATCGGCGGAATTTCGATGGGTGGCTTTGGCGCGCTGCGTCTCGCGTTCTTGCACCCCGAACTTTTCGGCTCTGTTACCGGCCAAAGCGCCGCGCTGATCGAAAATGCGCCGCAGTTCGTTCCCGACGAGTCGCAAAGATCGAGCCGCGTGGACCTGCTCGCTGCCGTCTTCGGCTCGCCGCCCGATCGCGCCTTTTGGGATCGCAATAATCCGCTGAAGATCGCGCGCACCGCAAATCTCGGCGCATTAAAAATTTATTTCGATTGCGGCTCCGAGGATGATTTCGGTTTCTATACAGGCGCCGCCACGCTCGACAAGATCCTAACCGCGCGGCATATCGTCCACGAATTTCACATCTATCCGGGGCGCCACGATTGGACCTACTTCGCCGCCCACCTGCCGGCCGTTCTTGAATTCCACGCGCAATCTTTTGCAGCCGCCGCGCACACTGCAAAATAAACCGAGGGCCGCTACGATGCCGGCTTCGCGGAAGCACGCTCGCTGGTATGAGCAGCAAGAAAGGCCAGCGTCAGCGGCCAAGCCTCCGCCGCAGCAGTAGGCGAATAGGCAGCGCGGGCATCGCAAAAGAAACCATGATCCGCATCCGAAAATTCCACGTTCACGAAAGGCTTCTCCGCCGCACGCATTCCATCCGCCACGGCCCGCGCGTGCTCCGGCGTAATGTGCTTATCGAGCCCGCCCCAGCAGAACAACATCGGCCCGTGCAGCTCGCCCGCGCGCGCAATCAATCCGGGTCCGCCGGCTCCCGGAGCGATCCCGCCGCCGTAAAAGGAAGCCGCGCATTTCAAAGGCAGCGTCAGCAATCCCAAAAATGCCAAGCGTCCGCCCATGCAAAATCCTACCGACGCAACCGGTAACTTCGCCCCATGATTCGCAATTAACCATTCATAAGCCGCGCGCAAATCCGCTTCATTCCCCGCGTCCGTCATCGCCTTCATGTGCGGGATCACCGCTTGAAAATCATCGTAGCGCCCCTCGAAGCCGGGCGCAGTGCGATGATAAACCTCCGGGGCAATGGAGACAAATCCCTTGCGCGCAAACCGCTCGGTGACATCGCGAATGTGCGCGTTCACGCCAAACGCTTCCTGCCCGATGATCAATCCCACCGACGTCCCAGGATCCTTCGGCCGCGCCGTGTACGCGCGCATCGAGGTGCCGTCGCTCACTTTCAAATCGACATATCCGGTCACAATTTCCATGATTCCTCCAAGACGATTCTTCCGGCCGAGCCGCAATTCATCTGCAAATCGAACGCACTCATGATAAGGGATTTCAGCAGGAATACGACTCAGTTCTGTTCTTTGCTGGATTCAGACAAAACATTCTTCGCGCGAAACGGAAGATGGAGCAGGCTGACCAAAAATTCGAATTTGTCGCGGGACGTAAGCTTCGAAGAACCATAAGCGCGCAACGGAAACTCGATGGGAATTTCAACGTAGCGCGCGCCATTGCGCAAAAGCTCGCACAAGAACCAGGATTGAAACGAATAACCGCGCGTGGAATAAGGCCCAAACTCGCAAGTTGTAATCAACTCCGCGCGAATGCAGCGAAAACCCGACGTGCAATCCTGAATATGCGGAATTCGGCCAAACCACCAAACCAGCCGCGTCCCGCCGCGGCTCACTAATTTCCGCCGCCAAGAAAGTCCGGGAATTTCGGTCCCCGCCGCAAAGCGCGAACCGATCACCAGATCGTAGCCATCCTCGCTCAGGCGGATCATCTCCGGCAATTGCGCCGGATCGTGCTGAAAGTCGGCATCCATCTGCAAAATCAAATCCGGATTGAGCGTATCGATGGCGTGCGAGATCCCGTGCTTGTAGGCCGCGCCGAGCCCTTTTCTTTCTCTCGTGAGAAGATGCAGCCGGGGATACAATCCCATGGCCGCGCGGACGTAATCGGCCGTTCCGTCGGGCGATTTATCGTCCACCACGAGCACGTGCAATTCGTGCGTGGGAATATTCGCGGCCTCTTGAAAAATCAGCGGAAGCAACCGGGGCAAATTCTGAACTTCGTTAAACGTGGGCAGCACCACGCAGGCAATTCGAGCTGCTCGATTTTTTGCCATATAGCTGCGAGCGAATCGCAAACGGCTCGCCTGCGGCTGAGACTCTCGTCTCGGAAATACGCCCCCATGAAATACCATGTATAAGAAATCTAACATCGCAAATGCGCAAGGCCAAGCTGCCAGTGACTTTAAGTGGCGGAGTGTGAACGGGCGAGATCTAGCTTGTCTTTTCGGCGTCACTGCCGCGGCCATTCTCGTCCACGGCTATCACGTGGGCATCGAGGACATGGCTGTTTATCTTCCGGCGATCAAGAAACTCTTGAATCCTGCGCTGTATCCTTTCGACGCGAATTTCTTTCTGCTCTATATCCGCTGGACGCTGTTTCATCAAACTATTGCAACTACCGTCCAGCTCACGCACCTGCCCCTCGATTGGGTTCTCTTCCTGTGGCATTTTGCCGGGATTTTTCTTGTTTTGTTAGGATGCCTGCGATTAATCAGAAGATGCCTTCCCGAGCCGGCGGCGCATTGGGCCGGAGTCAGCCTCTTCGCCGCGCTGCTCACCATGCCGGTAACCGGCACGGCGCTCTTCGTCATCGATCAACATCTGCATCCACGCACGCTGGCCACCGCGTTACTACTTTTCGCCGCCGTCTCGATACTCGATTCGCGCCTTACGGCTTTGCCGTGGATGCTGCTGGCGGTTCTCACGCATCCCACCATGGCCGTTTACGGCATCTGCCATTTGGCAGTACTCGCGTGGACTTGGCCACTAGCGCGGCCCGCAATTCTCGCCGCTGCGATGCCGCTGGGCGAGCCGCCGAATCCGATTTGGCGGCAAGTCATGTCCCATCGCGATTTTCAGTATCCATTTAAGTGGCAGTGGTACGAGTGGCTCGGCGCCATCGGCCCGATTTTGATTCTGGGATATTTCTCAAAGATCGGTGAACGCGCAGGCCTGCCGGTATTCACGCGCATCTGCCGCCGCCTGGTCACCTCAACAAGCATCGGCATCGTCGTCGCAGTAGCCATGACGGAATTTTTCACCAATCAAACGTGGGTGCGCTTCGAACCCATGCGCATCCTTCATTTCACCTACGTCCTCTTCATTCTCTTCAGCGGCGCGCTCCTCGGGAAATATTTCATGAAAGCCCATCCGCTCCGCTGGCTCCTGATCCTGGCTCCCATAGCTGCAGGCATGTTCTATGCCCAGCGCGTCGAGTTCGCCTCCAGCTACCACATCGAATGGCCCGGCCGTGCCCCGAAAAATAAATGGGTGCAAGCCTTCGATTGGTGCCGCAACCACACCCCGCCAGACGCCCTCTTTGCCCTGGATCCAAAATATATGGTGCAACCAGGTGAAGATTTCTACGGCTTCCGAGGCTTCGCCGAGCGCAGCATGCTAGCCGACGCCTACAAGGACAATTCAGTAGTAGAAGTCTTCCCCGATCTAGCCTGGCAATGGAAACTAGAACTAGACACGCGAAAAAATTGGAATAATTTCCGTCTCGAAGATTTCGAGCGCCTGAAGAAAAACTACAAAGTGACCTGGGTAATTGTCCAAAACCCGCCAACCCCCGGCCTAAATTGCCCCTATTCCAACCCAACAGTAAGCGTCTGCCAAATCCCGTAACAAACCATTTCCTACGATCGCTTCAGACCCCATCCTTCGGAGCGGCGCGCTTCAGCGTGGCATCTTATTCCGTGATTCCGCCACAGACCGGTATCGCCCGAATCCCCGAACCGCGTTCTGAGCCGCTTAAAGCACATTTCAAGGGTGCAATTTTGTAACGGTTAGAAACGACCTCCGGAGTTTATTTTCAATAGGTTAAGTCGATTTCTATTCATTTTCGCATGGCGAATAGAAATGGAGAGATTCGGCCCACCTGTGTTGGTGTTTTTCGGTCGCGCGGCGGTCCTGTTCATTCGCAATTCCCCACCGGAGGCCAGCAGCGATGATCGGCGGAAGAAATGGCGCGAAAGATGGAACTACTTAGAAAATGGGACATCCGAAGTGCCCAGCGCTAAAGCGCTCCTCCCACCGATAAGACGAGATCAAATTCGGGCGTCGGCAGTCTGCGAAAACATTTCCAAGATTCCGGGAAGATCCACTCCTCTCGGCAGTGTTCCAAACGTATAGCCGGAATCGCCCGAAATGCGCGAAGCGAGGAATGCTTCCGCGACTGGCGTCGAGCCGTGGCGCACGAGCAATGAAGCCTGCAGCCCCAGCGCCAATTTTTCCGCTAACCGCCGCGCTTCCCGCTCTGCGCTGGCTCCATCGATCTCGCCGCCAGCTCGCCTCCCGAATTTCGCGAGCATCGCTTCAATGCCGGAAAGAAACGAAGCTAGTCGCGCGTCGGCTCCCGAGGCTAATCGCATTTCCATGACTACTGCTTCCACGGCGCCAGGGTCCTTGGCGAGCGCGCGCAAAATATCCAGACAAATCACATTTCCCGATCCTTCCCAAATCGAATAAAGCGGGGCCTCGCGGTAAAGCCGCGGCATGATTGATTCCTCCACGTATCCGTTTCCGCCGTGACATTCGAGCGCCTCGCCCACCTGCATGCAAGCGCGCTTGCACAGCCAATATTTAGCGATTGCCGCAACCACGCGCGCGAAACCGCGTTCGCGTTCATCCGAGGCCCGCGAATCGAAGGCCTTCGCCAATCGCACCATCAATAAAGTTGCTGCCTCCGACTCCACAATCAAATCCGCCAGCACGTTCTGCATCAACGGCTGCTCGATCAACCGTTTTCCAAATGCCCGCCGATGCCGCGCATAATGCACCGCCTGCACCGCGGCCTGCCGCATCAATCCTGCCGAAGCGATTGCGCAATCGAGGCGCGTGTGATGCACCATCTCGATGATGGTCTGAATGCCGCGCCCTTCTTCGCCCACAAGTTGCGCCCAGGCGTTCACAAATTCCACTTCGCTCGAAGCATTCGAGCGATTGCCCATCTTGCGCTTCAATCGCTGAATAAAAAATCCGTTGGGCTCGCCCGCGGCAGTCCAACGCGGTAGAAAGAAACAAGAAAGCCCCTTGGGCGCCTGCGCCAAAATCAAAAATGCGTCGCACATCGGCGCGGAGCAAAACCATTTATGCCCGGTAATCAGATACTCGCGCGAATTCCCTATTCTTTCCGCGCGAGTAGTATTGGCGCGCACATCCGATCCGCCCTGCTTTTCCGTCATGCCCATGCCAACGAGAATTCCGGCCTTCTCTTTAGCCGGCCGAAACCGCGGGTCGTAGTTAGCGGCAACAATCTGCGCTTCCCATACGCGCGGCAAATCCGCATCCCCGCGCAGCGCCGCTACGGAAGAAAACGTCATAGAAATCGGGCAGGTATGCCCCAATTCATTTTCCGCCGTAAGCATCAAAAGTGCCGCCCGCGCCACATGCGCTCCAGCCCGCGCATCCACCCACGGCAAACAATGAATCCGCGCCTCGACTGAAGTCCGCATCAATTGGTGCCAGGAAGGATGAAACACCACCTCGTCCCGCCGGTTCCCAGCAGCGTCATGCGTATACAAAACCGGCTCATTCTCATTAGCCTCGAATCCCCAGCCGAGCGCTTCCGGCCCGCCAAGCAGCCCACCGAGTCGCGAAAGCTCCGTCTCAGCCCAGCTAGCACACTCGCGCCGTACAGCCCCCATCAAAGTCCGATCGCAGCTATAAAGGTTGTGTCCCACCAACGGCGCAACTTGATTGGTAACCTCATGCGTTCCCAAAGCCATCACCTCCGTTCCGTCCCCCGCACCGCCGGCGTCTCTGCCGGCTCTTTCGAGCAGGATCGCGCCACTAGCATCCGTCGCGCCCGGATTGAAGAATTCCGACGCAGCGCCATTAATTTTCGCCCCGCTCCGTCCACGATTAGAGCCCTCACCGAGTCTTGCGCTCGTAGGAGCCGGCAGGGACGCCAGCGGTACAAAAGCAAAACCATCTCCTTAATTCACAGCGCGCCCGCAAACTGGTCTCAGCCCGTCAGCATCGCGACACGCCCATCGCCAAACACCATGAGAATTTTCTTAAATCCGCTCGGCACGCCTAAATGCGAATAGATGTAGCGATACGTCTCTAAGCATGAAGCTGCTCCGGCGGTGATCACAACGAGCCATCGTTCGCCCGCAGGCCTCGGCGTCCGCCTGCCCGCCTGGGCGCTGGTTAGCTCAAGCAATTCACTGGTCATGTTCAAAAGAGGAAGCGCCTCTGCATCGGAATTGTGCACGAACCCAATCAATTTTGGCGCTCGCTCGGACTTGTGTTTCAAAAGCCGAATCTGGACACGATTTCCGTTAATCGTGACTTTCTCATCTCGACCCGGCGATCCCCGCCCGAGAAGAGTTTGTATTTTGCCTTCCAGCGAGGCAGCGGTTTTTGCTGGCAAACGGATGGGAGCGGTGATGGTCAGCAACACTGTCATTTCCTTCGGCACAACTTCGCCAAGGGTGGCTTGCAGACGTTTAATGAGCCTGGTGGCAACTTTATCGAATCTCAAACGAGGCTTGGCGGCATTGCCTTGGCCAGTGCCGCGCCGTTTGAGGATTGCGACGTCAAGAGCTACCCGATTCCCCGCGACAATGAGATAGGCATCCGGGGGATCACTGCCCTTTTCGAGCGTCGCCGAGAACAGCCTGGCGACGGCTTCGATGGCCATTCGCTGCTGCTTCAGATCCCTCATGCGTCCGTATCTCCCTGGCGGCTAATAGGCTGACATAATACGCCGCCCGGCCGCATGAGAAACCCCCGCTCTGCCATTTGCCCGCCACAGCTCAATCCCAACCCAATCATTTCAACCGATCCGCGACTCAGACCAATAAACCCTGTATAATCAATGGCACATTCGCATCCCCAACCTGGCCGCCACCCAAATCGAATAAATAAATTTCCGTATCATTTGCACCCCATCTATGCTACTATGCACTTGCGTTTGTTGCTCTTGTAAAACCTTTAGATACATTTGAAGGGGCTGCAAGCACCACTTGCGGCCTTTTTTCATTTACGGCTGGAGGCGGAAACAAGCACCAAATAGCTCAAATAAAGAAGGTTATACGTGAAAGAACAAGGAACAGTGAAGTGGTTCAACGCAGGTAAAGGCTTTGGTTTCATTCAGCGCCAGAGTGGCGAAGATGTTTTCGTCCATTTCTCGGCCATCCAGGCGGATGGTTACAAGTCGCTGAACGAAGGCCAGGCGGTCGAGTTCGAAGTGACCACCGGTCCGAAGGGCCTCCAAGCGTCGAACGTGACTAGCCTCTAGTCAATAGGGGGCGGGCCCGGCAATCCCGGGCTCGCCCTTTTTTCGTCTGTTTTCAGCCTTTTGCAGCCCCATCAGTAGTCATTCCGTGTCACAATGGATGTGCGGGCAATCGGGACCCCACTGACAGGTGCGATTTGAGTGATCAAGTAATCGTCCAGTACGTCGGCTTCGAAGAAAAAGGCGGCCTGCGCGAATATGCTTTTACCGTTCGCGAATTATCCTGCGAGCCGCTCGATTACACACTGACGATTTTCAACGAAGCTTTTGTAGCTCACCGCGCACGCTATCAGGATGCCCCGGATATTTGCTCTTTAAGGCTACGTCGCGAGTTGGCTAGCAGTTCGAATCACCCTCCGACAAACCATTTTTCGATTACGGACGCAGAGATGCTTGAGTATCACGATGCACGCAAGCAGAAACCTCTGCGCAGCTTTCAACCACGCCGGGACGATTAGATTCCGACTTGCTCCAAAGAACTTAATCTTGGGACGGAGCGGAGAAACCCTTGTCGCAGCTGATTGAAGAAAAATACGAACAGGTTCGCACGCTTATCAATCTGGGTAAGGAGCGCGGTTACCTCCTCTATGACGAGGTAAACGATCTTCTTCCGCCCGAGGTCCATTCCTCGGAAGAAATTGACAGCGTGCTTTCGACCTTTGAACGCAACGGCATCAGCCTTTTCGAAGACGCTTTCACCGCCAAGGCTGCAACTGGCGATGGCGACGAACTCGAAGTGGCTGACGTCGAGCCTAAGGAAGATGCTTTCGTTGGCGATGGCGAGCTCGATCTGAGCCCCGGAGCTGCCGAAAAATCCGAGGATCCCGTCCGCCTGTATTTGCGCGAGATGGGTTCCGTGCCGCTGCTTACGCGCGAGAGCGAAGTGGTTATCGCCAAGCGCATCGAGCGCGCGCAACTTCTGCTTCTGAAAACTATTTCGCGCTCGCCGATCGTCATCAAGGATTTGCTGGCGGCTGCTGCCGAGCTGCGCAATGACGTTCGCTCGATTCGCCGCATCGTCCAATTCGATCAGGAAGAATTGACCGAAGAGGATTTCGAGGCCAAGTCGAAGCAGACGCTGAAGATTCTCGACAAGCTCCAGAAACTATACGAGCTGGCCACTAAGCAAGCCGAGCGCTTCGAGCAGACTGCCAAGTCGCGCAAGCGTGTCTGGCTGCGCGCCCGCTATCAACTGGCGCGCACGCGCGTGAAGATGTCCAAGCTCGTCCGCACCATCGAATTCAATCAGCGGGAAATCAAGCGGCTCATCGAGCTGGTGCGCCACACCGTCGAGCGCCTCAACTCACTCGATCGCGAAGCCACTCGCCTCGAGCGGCGCGCGGAAGCCTCGCGCGGTGAAAATGCCGCCGAAGCCCGCAAAGAGCTGCGCCTGCGTCGCCTCGAAATGAAGGAAATCGCGCAATCGAGCGAAGTGGATCTGGCCAGCCTGAATCGCACTTTGCGCCTGATTCTTCACGGCGAAGCGAAATCGCAGCAGGCCAAAAAGGAATTGACCGAGGCCAACTTGCGCCTGGTCGTTTCCATCGCCAAAAAATATACCTATCACGGCATGCACTTCCTCGATCTGATTCAGGAAGGCAATATCGGCCTGATGCGCGGCGTGGACAAATTCGACTGGCGCCGCGGCTACAAGTTCTCCACCTATGCAACTTGGTGGATTCGCCAGGCCATCACTCGCGCCATCGCCGATCAAGGCCGCACCATTCGCGTTCCGGTGCACATGATCGAAACGATCAACAAGCTCGTTCGCACGCAGCGTCAGCTGGTGCAGCAGCTCGGCCGCGAGCCGTCCGCCGAAGAAATCGCCAAGCGCATGGATATCTCGGTGGAAAAAGTGCGCCAGACCAAAAAAATCGCGCAACAGCCGATTTCGCTCGAGATGCCCATCGGCCAGGAAGAAGACGCGCACCTCGGCGACTTCATCGAAGACAAGAGCGTCACTTCGCCTTCGGACGCGGTAATCAGCCTGAGCCTGAAGGACCAGACTGCATCCGTACTGAAGACCTTGACGCCGCGCGAAGAAAAGATTATCAAGATGCGCTTCGGCCTCGACGACGGCAGCGAGCACACTCTCGAAGAAGTCGGCCGCTCGTTCCTGGTAACGCGCGAGCGCATTCGCCAGATTGAAGCGAAAGCGCTGCGCAAGCTGCGCAATACTTCGCGCTCCAGCCGTCTGCGCGGCTTCGTCGAAAGCTCTTACTGAAATCCGGGCGGCAGTTTCGCTCGCAACGGGCCCTGAACTAGGATTCAAATCTCAGGAGAATGGCAATGAAGAATCTGTTCGTAGGGAATTTGAGTTTTCAAACCACCGAAGGCGATCTCCGCAATATGTTCGCGACTTTCGGCCAAGTCTCGCGCGTCCATATCGCCACGGATCGCGAAACCGGCCAGGCCCGCGGCTTCGCTTTCGTGGAAATGGCCAATGACGCCGAAGCCACAAAGGCCATGACCGATCTGAACGGCAAAGAAATCAACGGCCGCGCTCTTCGCGTCAATGAAGCCACTCCGCGTCCGGAGCGAGGCGCTCCCGGCGCAGGTGGCCGCCCAAGCTTCAATCGCAGCAGCGGTGGACCGGGCGCAGGACGCAGCGGCCCCGGCGCAGGACGCAATGGCCCGCCACGCGGCAATAGCGGCGGCGGAAATCGCGGCGGCGGTGGCGGTCAGAGCCGCGAGCGTTTCTCCAACGAAGATTATCGCGAAGCTCCGCGCCAACCGCGCGAGCCGCGCTGGTAATCCTCAGCCCTGTTTCAAGCAACAGCCGTAACATCATGGACTAACGGGCGTTCTCTTCGCCCAAGCGCAATCGTGGCTCGCACGTTCCGATTGCCTGACCCCAACTCAAGGAGATATTTATGGCCAGAATCACATTCCAGAAACGCCAAAAAGAAATGAAGCGCCAGGAAAAAGCGCGCATGAAAGCCGAGCGCCGCGCCGAAAAGAAACTCGAAGCCAAAGACGGACCGGCCCGCGAAGTAGAAATCTCGCGCGATCATTCCTTCGACGATTTGCCGCCCATCCCCCTAGAAATCGATTCCGAAGTCTAAGCACTTCGTAGCGGCGGGCTTAAGCCCGGCATCTTAAGATCCCCGA
>Ga0209038_10000107_pt1 | contig 26083 bp, 23 predicted proteins | sample BogFormECP03_OM3_FD_188237 | JGI IMG/M metagenome (GOLD analysis project Ga0209038, IMG submission 188237) | Bog forest soil microbial communities from Calvert Island, British Columbia, Canada - ECP03_OM3 (SPAdes) (version 2) | ecosystem: Environmental > Aquatic > Freshwater > Wetlands > Bog ...
GCGCCAGCCAACGCTTGCGCGGACGGGAACGCGTGCGTCACGCCACCGAGTGGGCGCTCAAGCTTCTCGCCGTAGTGGGCGACGAGGCCGCCGGCGAGCGCGGAGGCGGCGCGCAGGGATACCTGCTGGCCCAGCAGCGCGCGGACGGCCAGCTCGTGGCTGTCGACGGTGCCCGCCACCCGGCGACCGGGCACGCTGCGCACGAGTGCCCCGAGCAGTAGCTCTCCCCCGAGCACCTCGGCGATGCTTTGCGGGTCGGAGTCGAGATCGAGCAGCGTGCGGGAGCGCTGGATCGCGGCGCCGAGGTCGCGCAGATCCTCGAGCCGGTAGCGGGCGTGCACATACCCCTGGGCGGGGCGGAGTTCGACGGCGCCCGTACCGTGTGGCAGGCGCAGGCCGCGGCGGTAGGCGCCGTCGACCACCTCCTCCACGCCGGGGACGACCCGACGCGCCAGGAAGGCGATCAGGCCGTCCGCGTCGAGCGGCGAGCGATAGGGCAGCCGCAGCGACAGTGCCCCGCTGTCCTCCGGGCGCCCATATCTGCGCGCCCGCGCGCGCAACGTGCTCGGCGTCATCGCGAACACCTCCCGCACGGTCGCGTTGAACTGCCGCACGCTCTGAAATCCTGCCGCGAACGCCACCTCGATGATCGGCACCGATGTCGTCTCGAGCAGCACACGTGCGGTCTGTGCTCGCTGCGCGCGGGCGAGCGCGAGTGGGCCCGCGCCGACGACGGCGACGAGCTGGCGATGGATGTGGCGCTCGCTGTAGCCGAGGCGCCGCGCGAGTCCGCCCACCCTGTCGCGGTCGACGACGCCGTCGGCGATCAGGCGCATCGCGCGCCCGATGAGATCGGCGCGCAGATCCCACTCGGGCGAGCCCGGCGTGGCATCCGGACGGCAGCGCTTGCACGCTCGAAAACCGGCGGCCTGGGCGGCCGCGGCGGAAGCGAAGAAGCGGACGTTCTCGCGTTTGGGCGTGCGGGCGAGACAGCTCGGGCGGCAGTAGATGCCGGTCGTTCTCACGCCACAGAAGAACCACCCGTCAAAGCGCGGGTCACCCGTCTCGACGGCCTGCCAGAAACGATCACCGTCGCAGCCCACCGCCACAACATGACACACGCACGGGCACTGCGGTGGCGGAAATCGGACATCACCATTTGCAGGCTTCGAGATGGCCGAAACCCGCCACCCACGCCGCGAGACTCGCCGGCCAGGCGTCTGCGGCTATGCGCTCGAAGCCGCCTGCGCCGTCCCCTGCGCGAACGCGAAGTGAACGCCCGTGAGCTCTTCGGACACCTCCCACAGCCGGCGCGCCGTGTCGGGATCGCGCGCGGCTCGCGTGGGCTTCACGAGTGTCGGCGCTCCGCGCATCTCCTGAAAGCCGTCGGGCCCGACGAACGAGCCACCGGGAATGTCCGCGGTCGCGGCATACAGCGTCGGCAGCGCGCCGCGCTCGGCGCTCTGGGCGACGACGCGGTTGAGCACCACCGAGCCGAGCCGCTCGATCCGCGAGGGCGTCGCGGCGAACTGCAGGTTGGTCGCGGAGTAGCCGGGGTGCGCGGCGACGCTGAGCACGTCGGCGTCGCTGGCCCGCAGCCGCCGGTCGAGCTCGAACATGAACAGCAGGTTCGCGAGCTTCGACTGCCCGTAGGCGCGCCAGCGGCGGTAGGCGCGCTCGCTCTGGAGGTCGTCGAAGTCGATGTGCCCGATCTTGTGCGCCGTGCTGCTGACCGTCACGACGCGAGCGCCCGGGGTCGCGCGGAGCCTGTCGAGCAGAAGCCCGGTCAGCGCGAAGTGGCCGAGGTGGTTGGTGGCGAACTGCAGCTCGAAGCCGTCCACGGTGCTCGTGTACGGCGGAACCATCACGCCCGCGTTGTTGATCAGCAGGTCCAGATGGTCGTGGGGGTAGCGCTCGGCGAAGGCGCGCACCGAGCCCAGTGCGGCGAGGTCGAGCTGTGCGACGTCGAGCTCGGCGTCGGGCACGGTCTCACGGATCGTGGCGGCGGCGGCCTCGCCCTTGCCGGTGTCGCGGCAGGCCATGATCACGTGGGCGCCGGCCCGGGCGAGCTCGCGTGCGGCCTCGAGCCCGATTCCGCTGTTGGCGCCCGTGATGACCGCGATGCGGCCGTGCTGGTCGGGGATTTCATTCATGGTGGCAGGCATCTCGGAGTCCCTTTCGGTTGGCTTGCAAGGCATTATGGCACTAAAGATGCCATTTGACAATCTGAGTGCCAGTTGGCACTGAGGGTATACTTTCTGCCATGACCGCTGGCCTGCGGGAACGCAACAAGCTGCGCCGACGTGAGCAGATCACGGACGCTGCGCTGCGCCTGTTCGCAGAGCAGGGCTTCGACGGCACCACGATCGAGGAGATCGCGGTGGCGGCGGATGTCTCGCGGCGGACGTTCTTCCGCTACTTCGCGCGCAAGGAGGACGTGATCCTCGGCTGGAAGCAGCGCACCGCGGAGGAACTGCGCGAGGGCCTCGCGGCCCGGCCCGCGAGCGAGTCGCCGCTGGAGGCTGTCCAGGGTGCGCTAGCGACGGTCGTGGCCTCCTACGGAGCGCGTCCCGATCTGACGCTGGGGCTGATGCGACTGTTCGAGTCTCCTCCCACGTTCCACCCCGACGCCGACTATGAGTCCTGGGACGCGGTGCTCACCGAGGGACTCGCTCGCCGCCTGGGCGTCGATCCGATCCGCGACCCCGAGCCGCGCCTGGTCGCGACGGTCGGCTTCGCGGTCCTGATCGCGACGATTCAGAGCTGGGGGGCGGCCGGCGGAGAGGGAGACCTCCTGGGCCTGCTCGACGGGGGCTTCGCCGCGCTCCGGAGCGCGACGAAGGCGCACGCCTGACGCTCCTGAGCGTTCATCGGTTTGTGGCCAGGCGTTCGTGCACCGATCGCACGGCGCTTGATCCCTCACCCACCGCGGCCGCGACACGCTTCATCGAATCGTGGCGGACGTCGCCCGCGGCGAACACGCCGGGCGTGGACGTCTCGAGCGGAAGGCGTGAAGACTCGCCAGTCGCGAGCGGTGCCGGCAGCTGGCGGTCGGTGAGAACGAATCCGGCGCGATCGAGCAGCACGCCATCTCCCAGCCAGCTTGTGGCGGGAGTTGCACCGATAAAGCAGAACAGGCCCGAGCAGGGAATCGTCTGTTGCCGGCCCGTCGCGATGTGCTCGAGGGTCACCTGCTCGAGACGATCGTGACCGGCGAGTCCCTGGACTTCGACGCCGGTGAGGAGCTCGATTTTGGGGTCGGCGTCGATCCGCCCGATCAGATACTGCGACATGCTGCTCGTGAGATCGTCGCGGCGAATCGCGATCGTGACCTTGCAGTTGTGCTGGCCCAGATAGATCGCGGCCTGTCCGGCGGAGTTTCCCCCTCCGATCACCAGCACTGAGCTTCCGTCACAGACCCTCGCCTCCAGATCGGTAGCCGCGTAGTACACGCCGGCGCCCTCGAAGCGCTCCAGATCATCCACGCCCAGACGCCGGTAGCGCGCTCCGGAGGCGACGATCACCGCTCGTGCGGGGATCTCACTGCCGTCTCTGAGGACCACCACATGGAAGCCTGCCTCGGTGCGCAGGCCCGCCGCTTCACAGGGGGCGTTCAGACGCGCTCCGAGTCGCATCGCCTGAACGGCCGCTCTCGCGGTGAGATCTCCGCCTGAGATTCCATTCGGGAACCCCGCGTAGTTCTCGATCCGCGAGCTCGCGCCGGCCTGACCACCAATACCCTCTGCGTCCAGGCAGACGGTGCGCAGGCCCTCGGATGCTCCGTAGACCGCGGCGGCCAGGCCCGCCGGGCCACTGCCGACCACGACGAGATCGAAGATGTAGCCGGGCATCGGCTGGAAGGTCAGGCCAAGGTGCTCAGCGAACGTTGCCGGGGAGGGCCGGCGCAGGATCTCGGTGGGGGTGATCACCACAGGTGTGTCCTGCGGGCCCAAACCCATCGTCTGAAGCAGCGCATCGACGTCGTCTGCGTCCTCGAGGTCGATCCAGGCGTAGGGCAGACGCGAGTGCTCGGCAAACGACCGCAGGCTCATCGCCTCGGGCGAGTAGCGCGATCCGACGATCCGGATGGCCTGCGCGCCCTCTCCCGATCGCAGCAGCTCGCGCCGTGCCACGAGCGCGCTGAAGATGGTGTCGGCGAGCGCCGGGAGGGTGCTCATCAGTCGCCGGAACTCGGACTGCTCGACCACCAGCACACGTCCCGACTGCGTTACCCGGCCGGTCAGGAAGCGACGCTGGCCGGTCAACAGGGTCAGCTCGCCCACGAAATTGCCAGGTCCGAACTGGGCGACGACGACCTCGTCGGCGCCGTTGGATCGCACCACCTCGACAGCACCCTCCAGCACGACGAACAGGTCATAGGACGCCTCGCCGGCCTCGAACAGCAGCTCTCCTGCTGCGACCGGCCGCTCGACCCCGAATGGCGCCACTTCCGCGAGCTCGGATGCGCTCAACTGGGGTGAGGAGATGGCCTCCTGGCGATCGGGCGTACTCATGCTCAGTTCAGCGCCGGCTGCTGGCCCTGGGCGGCGACCGAGACGTCGTTCCACTGCTCCCAGGTTCTGAGGCGCTGGGCATAACGGTCCTTGGCGATTGCAAGCGGCGGCGCGCCGAAGAAGATCCGCAGCGGCGGGGTCTCGGCGTCGACCACCTCGAGGATCGCGGGACCGGTCGCGCTGGTACTGCCTTTGGGCAGGTCCGATCGCCGCTGCGCCATCTGCCGGCGTGCATCCTCGTATGCCTCGATCGGCTCGGCGCGCACCGCCGAGCTGCCGCCCCAGTCGGTGTCGAAGCCGCCCGGCTCGATCAGCGTCACGTTGATGCCGAACTCGGCGACCTCCAGAGCCAGCGCTTCGCTGAAGCCCTCGAGTCCCCACTTGGAGGCGTGGTAGAGGCCGATCCCCGCGAAGGCAACGACCCCGCCGATGCTCGAGACCTGAACGATGTGGCCGCTGCGCTGCTCTCTCAGATACGGAAGCCCAGCCTGGGTGACCCACAGCGCGCCGAACAGATTGGTCTCGATCTGTGCGCGCGCCTGTTCCTCGGTGACCTCCTCGATCGCTCCGAACAGCCCATAGCCGGCGTTGTTCACGATCACATCGAGGCGGCCAAAGCGCTCGTGCGCCTGCGCCACTGCGTCGAGCGCCGCGGCTCTGTCTGTGACGTCGAGCGCAAGCGCCAGCACATCGTCGCCGTAGGTCTCCACGAGCTGCCCGAGCGTGCCGGGGTCGCGAGCCGTCGCGGCAACCTTGTCACCGCGGGCCAGGGCCGCCTCGGCCCACTCGCGGCCAAAGCCGCGGGAGCTGCCGGTGATGAACCAGATCTTCGTTGCCATCGAGGCCGCCTTTCTCTCGGTAGTTCTCGACTGTTCTAGCGGACTCGGCGAGCACGCGGGAAGGACGGGACTGAGAACACACCGGTTGGGCGATGAGGAGACTAATCTCCCCTCGATGAGCACCACCGGTCGAGTGATCATCTGCCTCGGGTTGCTTGCCGCGGTCGCCGGTGCGGTGGTGGTCCTGACGCTGGGCGGGATCACGGCCGTGGTCGCGGGCAGTGTGCTGCTCGGACTGGCCGCGATCGCGTTCGTCGCGCTGATCTTCCTGGTCGTGGGGGAAAGCGAGGACCGCGATCGCACGCGCCATCCCCGTGGCTGAGTCTCGGATGCCGGCGCCCCCGCCGCTGCTGGCCTCAGACGAGCAGTTCGTCGGGCGAGGCCATGATCCGCAGATGCTCGCTCACGCGGGTGATGCTGAGCAGGCGCTGCACCTGCTCTGAGCCCTGAGTGAGGGCGAACTGCTGTCCGCGCTCGGTCGAGCGCTCGTGCGCGGCCAGCAGCACGCGCAGGCCCGTGGAGTCGATGAAGCTCAGCTCGCGGAGATCGAGCACGACCATCGCTGCCGCCGCCAGATCGCTGCTCTCGATCTCACTTTCGAGGATCGGCGCCGAGGCCAGATCGAGTTCGCCGGAGAGGCTCAGCACGACTCTGTCCTGCGCCTTTCGAACGGCGATGCGAAGTTGATCCTGGGTTGCCACGAAATCGATGCTACCGCACCAATTCTGAGCGGCTCTGGTGGCGGGATGGCCCGTGATCGGTCAGACGCAGGGCCAGCAGCGCGATGTCGTCGCGGAGCCTGCCCGCCGCGCTCTGAAGGGCGGCCCGCTCGATCTGCTCGAGCAGGTCTGAGAGGGTCAGGCGCGGCGCATGACGGCATAGCTCAAGGAGTCCCTGCTCACCCAGCTGCCCACTCGGCCGGCCCGCCTCGGGCACGCCGTCGGTGTACAGCAGCAGCGTCTGGCCGGCGTGCATCTCCGCCTGGCTTTCGGAGATGTCGATGGGATCGACGACACCGAGCAGCGTGCCGGGCTTACCGATCTGGGTCGTCTCTCCACTTGGGCCGATCAACAGCGGCGGTTGATGTCCGGCGAGCGTGACGGTCAGTCGCCGGTGCTCGGATGCGCGCTCGATCGCGACCAGGCAGACGGTGCAGAGATCCGCTCCCATCGGCTGGCGGCGCAACGCCTCGTGGAGGGTGGCGAGCATCTCCGCGGGCGACTGGCCGCTCATCGCGGCGGCGCGAAGCGTGTGACGCGCGAGCGCCGTCACGCCCGCAGCCCTGGCGCCCTTGCCGCAGACATCTCCGATCACGAGCATCCAGCGATCGCCGTCGTAGCCGAACACGTCGTAGAAGTCACCGCCGACGTCGTTCAGCTCGCCGGCGGGGGAGTACTTCGCGGCGATCTCGCCACCGGGTATGTCGGGCAGGGATTCAGGCAGCAGCGCCCGCTGCAGGGTGTGCGCGATCTGGGTGCGCTCGGTATAGATGCGGGCGCTTTCGACCGCGGTGCCCGCCCGCCGGCCAAGTCTCTCCGCGAGCGCCAGATCGGCGCGTGAGAGACGGCGAACGGAGTCCGAGGAGACCAGCGTGATCGCGCCGATCGTCCGTGATGCGCCGGCCATCGGCACGATGATCACCGCCGTCGCGCGAATCGCCCTCAGCAGCTCGACGTCCTCGGTGTCGCGGGCGCTTGCGGCGAGCGTCTCCGGCTCGAGGTCGGTGAAGATGCGCGCGCGTCCGGTGCGGATCACCTCGGGCACGCCGGTGGGCTCATCGAGCGCCGGACGATGCGTGCGGCTGAGGCGCTCGGCCAGCGCGAGCCTCACCGGATCGGTGTGGTGGACGGCCACGCGTTCGATCTCGCCGCGGTCGTTGACGAGGTCCACGGCGCACCAGTCGGCGAGCTGCGGGACCGCCAGCTGCGCCACGCGCTGGAGCGTCTCTGAATAGTCCATCGAGGCGGCCAGCAGGCGGCTCGCTTCGGCCAGGAAGCTCTCCGCCAGCTGCGCGCGCTTGACCTCGGTGATGTTCTCGAAAACGCTGACGACATACAGGATCCGCTCGCTGTCGGGGTCGGTGACCGTCGAGGATCTGACGTTCAGCCAGCGCTCCTCACCGGTCGCGCGGACGATGTTCCTGACCAGCAGCGGCGTGGGCTGCTCGCCTTTGAACAGCCGCCGTCCGGGCATCGCCTCGAGATCGAGCTCCCGTCCGCTCTCGTCGAGGACGAGGAAGCGGGGCATGATCGTCCCCGGCACCGCGCTCGTGAGCTCGGCGGGGTTGGCCGCTCCGAGGAGGTCGGCCGCTGCCTGGTTCGCGAACACCAGTCGCCCGCGCTCGTCCATCACCGTGATCGCCTCGGCGAGGTTGACGAGAATCGCCGCCAGGCGCTGTTCGACGTCACGAACCTCCGAATACAGCCGCGCGTTGTCGATCGCCAGTGCGGCCCGGCGGGCCAGCTCGCAAACGAGCTCGAGGTCATCGTTGCGGTAGAGCTCGCCGTCGCCCAGGCGCAGCACCGACAGTGCGCCGAGCGTGCGCTCGCCGGCGCTCAGCGGGGCGACGACGGCTGAGTGGTAGTCGTGCTCGATCATGAACCTGGCGTGCTCAGAGCCCTGCGCGAACGAGCGCAGCAGCTCGCTGGTCATCGTCGGCAGAAGCTGCGGTTCGCCCGTGCGGATCACGCGCGCGACGGGATGCTCGCCCCGTGGGTCGAGCGGGTATCTGGCACGCAGATCCTCGAGCTCACGGGCGATCCCGGTGTCGGCTGCGGCGACCGCGACATCCCTGATCGAGCCGTCATCGTTGCGCAGGTCGATCACGCAGAGATCGGCCAGCCGCGGCACCGTCAGCCGCGCCACCTGGCCCATCGTGGTCGCTGGGTCCAGCGAGGTGGCGAGCACCGCGCCGGCCTCAACGAGCAGGTCCATCGCGGCGCTGCTCGTCGGCTGCGCGTTGACGCTGGTCGGTTCCCGGGTTGAGCTTGCCATGGCCATTCGCCCGGCATCATCGCTGCGGCTGCAAACGCCATCGGCTGATGCGCGGCGTAGCGTCATTATCTCAGTACCACTATCCGCTACGTCAAGAGCATGTGTACACGCACGACGCTGCCCCTTGGGCCCGAGCGGATCTGCAGAAGATCGCTGAGCTCCTCCGCGAGCCACAGGCCGCGGCCCGTGGGCTGTGCGGGTGCAGGGCGAGTGCGGCTCAGCGGCGACTCGGCGATGTGGCCGCGATCGCGAACCTCGAGCAGCAGCATCCGCTCTTCGCACCACATCCGCAGCTCGCCGTGGCCACCGCCGTGGCGCACGCTGTTGGAGGTGAGCTCGTTGACTGCCCCCACCAGCTGCTCGGCCCGCTCGGAACCGAGCCCGAGCCCCGATGCCCACTCGAACACGAGCTTGCGCACAGCGGCGAGATCCTCAGCGCCGAAGGCCAACTCCTCGACGCTCACCGTCGGCGCTCGGACCGCGCCGGCGAACGAGTCCAGCGGCGGATGGAAACGCTGAGATACGGCCTGATCGTGCATACCCGCTGACCTCGAGATACCCGTTCTCTGCTCATGCCAATCATGGGCGGCACCGACCAGGGAAAAGGGATTTGGTTTCAAGCGCGAATCAACGGGTAGGCGATCCACGACATGAACACGAGCTCGGACAGGCGTTCGACGGACACCCGGCGGGCGTTGCACGGCGATCCAGGCGGTCGAGGAGTGACGATCAATCGGCACCTCCTGCGCCGGGTCCTCGCCGCGCTGGCGCTCCTGGCCGGGGTGTTGCTGATCGCGCTGGGCGGTGGAGCGCCGGCCATCGCGGCGGGCATCGCGCTCGTCTACCTGTCGGCCATCGCCATCGTCGCTGCGGTGTTCCGGCGGGTCGGTCAGGGCGAGCGGAGAAGGCTGCCGGTGAGATCCTTTGCGGAGGAGCGCCTGCTGGTCCGCGAAGCGGAGCGGTCGCTCCGCCAGGCCATGTCGATCCGCGGCAAAGAGGGGCCAGGCCTGTCGAGAGGCTAGCCCGATTCCGCCCACTCGAACCGGGTCAAGGGTGGGAGCGCACTAAGCTGGTCGTGGAGGGCAGAGCGGTGAGGGCGGTCGTAGACCGCCCGGAGAGGTACATCACGATCAAGTTCTCCCCGTGCGCGACGATCCGTCCGGCACGGATCTGGCTCTTCGGGCTGCTGTTGTGCGGTGCCTTCGGTGCGCTTTCGCCCGCCACCGCCGGGGCATTCGCCGTCTCGAAGTGGGAAGCGGCCACGTGCCTTGTCTCCATGTGCAAAGACAGCCCTCCCACGGGGCTGTACCTGCAGGCGGCCGGTCACCCCAATTTCGGGATCACCGACTTCGGGTTCGAATTCACTGAAGCCGGGCTACCGCCCGTCAAAACGCCGGAAGGCAACGTCAAGGACGTGCGCGTGGATCTTCCTCCGGGGCTGAGCGTCAATCCGGAAGCGACCGTCCAGTGCACCGAAGCCCAGCTCAACGAATCGGTGTGCCCGAAAGAAAGCCAGGTGGGGGTGGACGAAGCCGTGGGCACCGCCGAATTCGTGGCGGGCTCGGGCCTCAAGGCGACGAAAACGGAAGAATTCCCGGTCTTCAACATGGTGCGCAACCCCGGGGAGCCGGCGCGGTTCGGGGTCGAAATCAAAATTCCCGCGGTGGCTCCCGTGCTGGCGAACGTTCGCAGCTATCTCGAAGGCGGCATCAGCTGGCACAAAGAACTGGAAACGCCTGAAAGCAGCGGGGTCCCGACGGGCGACTTCCACGAGTTCTTCAAGATCACGAATTTCCCGAAAACGCCGGAACTCGTCGAGTCACGGCTGATTTTCTGGGGCCGGCCGCAGGAAGAAAGCCATGTGGGGAAACCGACAGCCTTCCTGACGCTGCCGAGCACGTGCTCGAGCAGACCGGTGACCTATCTGCACGTCGACTCCTATCAGGAATCCGGGAAGTTCATCAAATACGCAAGCGAATCGCCGGAAACCACCGGCTGCGGCTCGCTGGCGTTCAACCCGACCGTCTCGATCGGCGGGGAAACCACCCAGTCAGACCAGCCCGACGGAGTGGAAGGCGCCCTGCACGTGCCGCTCTCGACCACTGCGCCGAGCAGCCCCAACTCGCCGAATGTGAACACGGCGGAAGTGGCCCTGCCGGAAGGGATGACGCTCAACCCGTCGGCGGCACACGGCCTGCAGAGCTGCACCAACGCGCAGATCGGGCTCGGGACCAACAACGCAATCGGCTGTCCGGCGGCCTCTGTTATCGGGACCGACGTGGTCGAAGCGCCGGGAGTCCCGCCCGGCTCGCTGACGGGGAACATCTACCTCGCCCCGCAGGAAGGCCAGCAACCGGAATCGGGCAGGGAGTTCCGCGCGTTCGTGGTGGCGGAAGCGCCGCAGTACGGCGTGGGGGTGCGGCTCGAAGCTCAGCTGCGGGCCAACCGGCAGACGGGCCGGCTCACGGCCGTGATCGCGAACAACCCGCAGATCCCGTTTGAAAACTTCCGCTTGAAACTGAACGGGGGAGCGCTCGCGCCGCTGGCCAACCCACTCTCCTGCGGAACCGCATTGCTTGAAGCCTCGCTCACGCCATACACCGGCGAGCCGGCGTCATTGAGCTCGAGCCCGTTCGCGACGAGCGGCTGTCCCTCGTCCGGGCCGCCGTTTGCGCTCGGCCAAGCCACCGCGAACCAGCCATCGAAGGCCGGCGCCTACACCTCCTACACGCTCAACCTCACCCGCGGCGACGGACAGCAGTACCTACAGAAGGTCAGCACCACGTTGCCGGCCGGCCTGCTCGGGGCGATTCCCTCGGTGACGCTGTGCGGAGAACCACAGGTCGCGCAGGGAACCTGCCCGGCCGCGAGCGAGATCGGGACGGCGACGGTGGCCGCGGGCGCCGGGTCGATGCCTTACTCGTTCTCGGGCCCCGTGAGCCTCACCGGGCCCTATGCGGGAGCGCCGTATGGCCTGTCGATCGCGATTCCCGCGGTCGGGGGGCCCTTCAACCTGGGGACGGTAGTCACGCGCGCGACGCTCACCGTGGGCTTGTACAGCGGACGGGTCACCGCCACGAGCGTGCTGCCCACGATCGTGAGCGGCGTTCCGCTGCGCCTGAAGAGCATCAACGTCACGGTCAACCGCCCCAACTTCCTCTTCAATCCGAGCAGCTGCGGGGCGCTCTCAAGCGAATCCACGCTCCTCTCGACGTTTGGCAGCACGCAGAGCCTGTCCAGTCCGTTCGCGGTCAGCGATTGCGGCGGCCTGGCGTTCAAGCCCAGCGTCAGCGCGTCCACGACCGCGAAGAGCTCGAAAGCGAACGGTGCGAGCCTGGAAGTCAAGGTCAGCCAGGGCGCGCACCAGGCGAACATCCGCCAGATGCTGCTGACGCTGCCCAGGCAGCTGCCGTCGCGGCTGACGACCCTGCAGAAGGCGTGCCCGGCGGCGCTGTTCGAAGACGGCGAGCCACCGGGCGCCTGTCCGAGCAGCTCGCGGGTCGGCGGGGTCACGGTGAGCACGCCGGTGCTCGCGGGCAAGCTGACCGGGCCCGCCTACCTCGTCTCCCATGGCGGCGGAGCGTTCCCCGACCTCGACCTGGTGGTCAGGGGCGACGGCGTGGAGGTGGTGCTCGTGGGTCACACGCTGATCCGCTCGGGCACCACGACCTCGAGATTCGAATCGCTCCCGGACGTGCCGATCTCTGCCGTGGCGGTGAGCCTGCCGATCGGAGCACACTCCCTGCTGGGCGCCAACGGCGTGCTGTGCAACGAGAAGCTCAATGCGCCCACGACGATCATCGGCCAGAGCGGCGCGAAGATCGCGCGCACCACGAAGATCACCGTCACCGGCTGCCCCGTGGCGATCGCCGCGAAGAGGACGTCGGGCACCCAGGCGGTCGTGACCGTGCTGGTACCCGGTGCGGGACGCGTAAGCGCTGGTGGCCCCGATCTGCGGTTGCTCGTACGCCACGTCCGCAAGGCCGGCAAGACGACCGTCAGGGTGAGCCTGACCGCGACCGGGGTGGCCGCGCTTGCCGGCCACGGGCTGCTGAAGCTGCGGCTGCGGGTGGGTTTCGTCCCCCACTCCGGGCACGGCTCCTCCCACGCCTACACGACGGTCACCTTCCGCAGCTAACGCCGGTCGATCAGGCGCAGGGCGAGCATCTCGGCATCGGCCGGGGAGCCGACGGTCGCGATCCGGTGGTCGTCGGTCAGCGTGTCGATCACGGGAGCCAGCCCGGCGAGGGCGGAGTCGAGGATCAGCTGGTCGGCGCGGCCCGCGCGCAGCGGAGCGATGCGCAGCTCGATATCGCGTGGCTGCGCGTGAATGGCGACGCTGAGGTGGCTGCCGCTGATCGATCCCGGTACATGCGCGACGAGCGCATCGGCGACGAGCTGCAGGTCGGCGATCCGATCGGTGCTGAAGTGGGCACGCGCGGCGGACATGCTGAGCACACGGGGGAGGATCGTCCGCGCGAGCGGGGCGGGCGCGATCGTGATCTGCATCGTGGTGGCGAGCTCGGCCTCGACGATCGGCGCCAGCTGGAGCTCGTCCTCGGAGCATGGCGGGAGCGTGAGCGTTCGCGGCGTGGCGAACTCCATCCGAACCTCGGTGCCGCTGCCCGGCGAGCGTCTGAACTCGACCCGCTGGGCGAGGGCCTGGATCACCGACAGGCCGATCCCGGCGGCTTCATCGGGAGCGGGCACGGGCGGAGGGTTCCCGGTCCCCTGATCGCGCACCACGACCTCGATCGCCTCCGGGTCGGCAAAGACCTCGACCTGAAGCGGTCCTTCCGCGCCCTCATAGGCGTGTAGAACAACGTTGTTGCAGGCCTCGGTGGCCGCCGTGCTGATGTCATTGAGATCGTGCTCGTCGAGGCCGACCGCCTCCGCCACTCCCGAGAGCATCTGTCGCACGAGCGCAACGTTCTCGGCCCTGTTTGAGAGGTTCAGGCGGACGTTGGGCGCCCCGGTGCGATCGGCCGGGACCCGCGAAACCGCCTCCATCATGCGCTCGGTCGGTCGCCCGCGGGGAAGGCGGCGATGCGGATGTCCCTAGTGCATCTCGGCGGTGGGCGCATCCGTGAGCGCTCGCAGCCGATCCAGCGAGCGACGCAGCAGGCGCGAGACCTGCATCTGCGAGATGCCGACGCGGGCGGCGATCTCGGTCTGGGTGAGATCTTCGACGAAGCGCATGCGCAGGATCAGGCGCTCGCGCGCCGGAACGTGCTCGAGGGCGGCGGTGACGGTCGCGTCGAGCTCCACGAGCTCGAAGCGCTCATCGTCTGCTCCAACCGCATCGCCAAAGGTCATGACCTCGTCCTCGGCGCTGGCGCCCCGGGTGGGCGCGTCCAGCGACAGGGCCTCGTAGGCCTGGATCGCCTGCAGCGCCTCGACCACCTCCTCGGTGTCGAGCTCGAGGTACTCGGCGAGGTGGCCGACGGTGGGAGCGTGACCGAGCTCGTTCGCGAGGCGGTCCTGCGCGTCGCGCACCTTCAGCGCTCGCTCCTGCATGCCGCGGGGCACGTGCAGTGCCCAGCCCGAGTCGCGGAAGTATCGCCGCATCTCGCCGAGGATCGTGGGCACCGCGAATGAGGGAAAGGGATTCCCGCGCTCGGGGTCGAAGCGGTCCAGCGCCTTCAGCAGCCCCATCGATGCGACCTGCAGGAGATCCTCGAACGGCTCCGAGGAGCGCCCGTAGCGCCGCGCAAGGCTGCGTGCGAGGGGCATGAAGCGTTCTACCAGCTGATCGCGCACCAGCGCATCGCCGTGCTGCTGCCAGCGCAGCAGGAGCTCCCGCGAATCCTCGCTCGTTACCGATCCGGCGCGCCCTGTCGTCCTTGGGGTGGCTGTTAGAGACATGGTCTCTGGCTCCTTCGTCGGTTTTCGAGTCTGGCCAAGGCCTTCCCACCATTCTACCCCGTTTGACGGGAATTATGCACTCGTTTTGTCCGGAAATGGCGTCGAGCGCTCGGGGTCATAGGCTTAGCCGATGCCCAGCCCCACCCCCACGCCACCTTCGGTGAAGGAGATCATCGAGGCCCGCACGGGCGAGGAGATGACGCTCAACGACCGCTTCCTGAACCCGCAGATGGGACGGATCCTGCGGACGCTGGGGTTCGACCGGACATGGACGGGCGGGGAGGGCGCTCACCTGATCGACTCCCGGGGCGAGCGCTACCTGGACATGTTCGGAGGCTATGGGGTGTTCGCGATCGGTCGCAACCATCCCGAGGCGATCGCGGCGATCGAAGAGGTGATGGCGGCGCGCACCGGCAACCTGCCGCAGCTGGGCGTGACGCTCCTGAGCGGCGTGCTCGCCGAGCAGCTGCTCGGGCGCGCCCCCGAGAGCGTCGCCGCGATGATCCCCGCCAACACGGGCACGGAGGCCGTGGAGGCGGCGATCAAGGTCGCGCGCGCGGCGACCGGGCGACCGCGGGTGCTGTATGCCGAGCACGCCTTTCACGGGCTCACGCTCGGTTCGCTGTCGCTCAACGGGAACGCCGAGTTCCGCGACGGCTTCGGCCCGCTGCTGCCCGGCTGCGATCCCGTGGGGTTCGGCGATCTCGACGCTCTGGGCCGGGAGCTCGCGGGTGGGGACGTGGCCGCGTTCGTGGTGGAGCCGGTGCAGGGCAAGGGCGTCAACCTGCCCCCGGAGGGCTACCTGGCCGGCGCCCAGGCGCTGTGCCGCGGCGCGGGCACGCTGTTCATCTGCGATGAGGTCCAGACCGGCGTGGGGCGCACCGGGCGGTTCCTGGCGCTCGAGCACTCACAGCTCGAGCCCGACATGATCTGCCTCGCCAAGGCGCTCTCGGGCGGTCTTGTGCCAATCGGCGCCGTGCTCGTATCGCGCGGAGCGTTCGAGCGGGTGTTCGACGGGATGGAGCGGGCCGTGCGCCACGGCTCGACATTCGGCGGCAACGACCTCGCGGCCGCGGCCGCGCTCGCCACGCTGCGGGTGCTCGACCGGGAGGACCTGATCTCCCACTCCGCGCGCATGGGTGCGCTGCTGCTCGAGCTGACGACGCCGCTGATCGAGCGCTACGGGGTGGTGCGCGACGTGCGCGGCCTCGGGCTGATGTGGGCGATCGAGCTGGGCGCTCCCAGGGGCCGCGCCGGGCGGGCGCTGTGGGAGGCGGTCGAGCGGCGTCAGGCCGGCCTCTTCTCCCAGCTCATCACCGTGCCGCTGTTCCACCAGCACAGGATCCTCTGCCAGGTTGCGGGCCACCGCATGAACACGATCAAGGTGCTGCCCGCGCTCGTGATCGAGGAGCAGGAGATCAGGCGCTTCGCGGCGGCGCTCGAGGAGACGATCGCCGCCGCCGAACGCTACCCGTCGGCGTTGGCGCGATTTGGCCTGCGCACGCTGTCGCGCGCCGGGACCTCGAGGGTGCGCCGCTAGCCTGGGCCGGATGCTCGTCAGCAGAGATGACATACGCAACGTCGCGATCGTCGCGCACGTCGACCACGGCAAGACCACGCTCGTGGATGCGATGCTGTGGCAGTCGGGCGCCTTCCGCGTCGGCCAGGACGTCAACACGCGGGTGCTCGATTCGATGGACCTGGAGCGCGAGAAGGGGATCACGATCCTCGCCAAGAACACGTCGCTGCGCTACAGGGACGTGAAGCTCAACATCGTCGACACCCCCGGGCACGCGGACTTCGGGGGCGAGGTCGAGCGGGGGTTGACGATGGTCGACGGCGTGCTGCTGCTCGTGGATGCCTCCGAGGGGCCGCTGCCGCAGACGCGATTCGTGCTGCGCAAGGCGCTCGAGGCCCACCTGCCGGTGATCCTGGTGGTCAACAAGGTCGACAGGCCGGATGCGCGGGTGGCGGAGGTGATCGACGAGGTGTATGAGCTGTTCCTCGACCTCGACGCCGACGAGACCCAGATCGACTTCCCGATCGTCTACTGCAACGCCAAGGCCGGGCGTGCCTCGCTGCAGTACGACCCCGCTCATCCGATCGAGGAGCGCGACCTCGCGCCGCTGCTCGACCTCCTGCTCGAGCGCATCCCCGCGCCCACATATGACCCCGAACACCCGCTGCAGGCGCTCGTCACCAACCTCGATGCATCCCCGTATGTGGGGCGCCTGGCGATCTGCCGCGTGCGCCACGGCACGATCCGCAAGGGCCAGCAGATCGCCTGGTGCCGCGCCGACGGGTCGATCCAGCGTGTGGCAGTGGCGGAGCTGTACGTGACGGATGCGCTCGATCGGGTCGACGCGCCGGAGGCCGGGCCGGGTGAGATCATCGCGGTGGCGGGGATCGCCGAGGTGACGATCGGCGAGACGCTGGCGGACCCCGGCGACCCGCGCCCGCTGGAAGTCATCACGGTGGACGAGCCCGCGATGTCGATCACGATCGGCGCCAACACCTCGCCGCTGGCGGGCAAAGACGGCGACAAGATGACCGCCAGGCAGATCGAGGCGCGCCTGCAGCAGGAGCTAGTCGGCAACGTGTCGCTGCGCGTGCGCGAGACCGAGCGTCCGGACACCTACGAGGTGCAGGGCCGCGGTGAGCTGCAGCTGGCGGTGCTCGTGGAGATGATGCGGCGCGAGGGCTTCGAGATGACGGTCGGCCAGCCCCATGTCGTCGAGCGGGAGATCGACGGCAAGCGCCACGAGCCTGTCGAGCGGCTGTCGATCGACGTGCCCGAGGAGTACGTCGGCACGGTGACCCAGCTGCTCGCGGCGCGCAAGGGCCGGATGGAGCACATGACCAACCACGGGACGGGGTGGGTGCGGCTCGACTACCTGGTGCCTGCCCGCGGGCTGATCGGCTTCCGCACGGAGTTCCTCACCGAGACCCGTGGCACGGGGATCATGCACCACGTGTTCGACCGCTGGGAGCCGTGGGCGGGGCAGCTGCTCACGCGCAACTCGGGCGTCCTCGTGGCCGACCGCCGCGGCGCCACGGTCACCTTCTCGCTGTTCACGCTACAGGAGCGCGGGACGTTGTTTGTCGGGCCGGGCGAGGAGGTATACGAGGGGATGATCATCGGCGAGAACGCGCGCTCGGAGGACCTCGATGTGAATCCCGTCAAGGAGAAGCATCTGACGAACATGCGCTCATCCACCTCTGACGTCCTCGTGCGGCTGGACGCCCACCGAAAACTGACCCTCGACGAGGCGCTCGAGTTCGTGCGCGAGGATGAGGCTGTCGAGGCGACACCGGCATCGGTGCGAATGCGCAAGGTGGTGCTGCCGAAGGTGGAGCGGCTGAAGGCTGTGAGAGCGGCGCGTAAGTGAGCGCCAGCGGGATCGCCGCCCGTGCTCCGTGGCGTGCGTCCGAGATCCAGCTGAGCGGCCTGGTCAAGTCCTTCCCCGGCCCGGATGGGCCGATTGAGGCGGTGCGGGGAATCGACGTTGGGATCTCTGCGGGGGAGACGCTCGCCCTGCTCGGGCCGAACGGCGCGGGAAAGTCGACCACGATCGACATGCTGCTCGGCCTGCTCACCCCCGACGCGGGAACCGTGTCGGTGTTCGGCCGCTCGCCGAGCGAGGCCGTGGCGGAGGGGGCGGTGGGCGCGATGCTCCAGACCGGCGCGCTGATCAGGGATCTGTCGGTGCGCGAGCTGGTCGCGATGATGGCCTCGCTGTATCCGGCACCGATGCCCGTCGATGAGGTGCTCGCGCTGACGGGAGTGAGCGAGATCGCCTCACAGCGCACGAACAAACTGTCCGGGGGCCAGACCCAGCGCGTGCGTTTCGCCGTCGCGCTGGTGAGCAACCCGGAGCTGCTCGTGCTGGACGAGCCGACCGTGGCGATGGACGTGGAGGGACGCCGCTCGTTCTGGACGACGATGCGCGAGTTCGCAGCCCGCGGCAAGACGATCGTGTTCGCCACCCATTACCTCGAGGAGGCGGACGCGTACGCCGACCGGGCCGTGCTGATGGCTCACGGAGGCATCGTGGCGGACGGGCCGACGACCGAGATCAGGGCAATGGTGGGGACGCGAACCATTCGCGCGACGCTGCCCGCCGCTGACACCGGCGAGCTGGGTGCTCTGCCGGGCGTCACTGCGGCCGAGCGCCACGGCGACGTGGTGATCCTCAGCTGCGCCGATTCCGACGCCGCTATCAGGGCGCTCCTCACCGCCCATTCGGATGCGCGCGACATCGAGATTACGGCGGCGGGACTCGAGCAGGCGTTCCTCGCGCTGACGGCCGACGCTCCCGCCGAGCCGCTCACCGGTAAGCCGGCGCAGGGCACGCCGTGAACTCACTCGTGTACATGCGCTATGAGCTGTTGCGCACGCTTCGCAACAGGCGCTTCTTCGTGCTGTCGCTGGGGTTTCCGCTGGTCCTGTACTACCTGATCGCGGGCTCGAACCGCAACGTCAAGGACATCGGCGGGACCGGTCTCTCGGCGCCCCTCTACTTCATGGTCGGTCTGGCCTCCTTCGGGACGATGAGCGCGATGCTCTCAAGCGGCGCCCGCATCGCGGCCGAGCGCGCGGTGGGTTGGAACCGGCAGCTGCGCATCACGCCGCTGTCGCCGCGGACGTACTTTCGCGCGAAGGTCCTGACCGCGTACATGATGGCGCTGCTCAGCCTCTTCGCCCTGTACATCGCCGGGACCACGATGGGTGTCAGCCTGGAGGCCGATCAGTGGCTGAAGATGACGGGCCTGATCCTGATCGCGCTGGTGCCCTTCGGCGCCCTGGGGATCCTGATCGGCCATCTGCTTACCCCCGACTCGATCGGCCCGGCGCTGGGGGGAGGGATCGCGCTGCTGGCGTTCGTCAGTGGAACCTGGTTTCCGATCCCGTCGCACGGCTTCCTGCACGACATAGCCCAATTTCTGCCGTCCTACTGGCTCGTGCAGGCCGCGCACATCGCGGAGGGCGCACATCCCTGGCCCGCGCGGGCATGGATCGTGATCGCGGCGTGGACGGTGGTGCTGAGCGCTCTCGCCGCGCGCGCCTATAGAGGTGACACCGGCCGGGTGTAGTCTGCCGCGGATGATCCTCGCAAAGACAGCACCCCGCCCCAGCAGAATCGCCCTGTCCGTCGCGTGCATGGCCGTCGCCTGCCTGGTCATGAGCGCGACCGCGCTCGCCGCGACGGTGATCCACTTCGAACCCGAGAGCCTGCCCGCGCTTGAAGGCCAGCTGCACCATGGCCAGGTGCACGCGCTGGCCTTCCATCCGGCGGCGACGGGGCACATCCACGTCTCGCTGAACAACGGCAAGCATATGACGGTTGCCTACGTGGCCTCTGAACAGGCGCATGTGATCGCGCTGGCGAACGCCGCCGGCATCCCGGTCGTGGTCGCCAAAGCCAAACCGAAAGCGGCGGCGAAACCGGCGCACCACAAACTTCGTTACATCGCAGCCGCGATCCTGGTGCTCGTGATCGTCGTGGTTCTGGCCGTGCTGCTGATCGACCGCCGCCGCAAGCTGGGCGAAGCCGGCGGCGAGGGGGCTGGCGACGGCGCTCCCGTGGCGCCCTCGGGCGAGCAGACCTAGCGGCAGCGGGCCGGTCGGGTCCGCGCGATGGACGGCTGTGAGATCGCGGTGCGCCTGCAGCCGCGGGCGCGGGCGAACGAGATCGTGGGCGAGCGCGACGGCGTGGTGCTCGTGCGGGTGACCGCGCCCCCGGTGGCAGGAGCCGCCAACGAGGCGCTGTGCCGGCTGATCGCCAAGCGGGCCCGCGTGGGTGTGCGGCGGGTGGCGGTCGTGCGGGGCGCGCTCGCGCGCGAGAAGCTCGTGCGCGTGGAGGGGATCAGCGAAGCCGAGCTGCGCGCAGCGCTGGGGGTCCCAGGAGGAGACTAAGAACAAGACTCAGTCTTGATAGTCTCCCGGCACGCTATGAGCTCTCCAAGGCAAGTGTGTCGCTCCCGCTCACCCGGCTGCGCGGGCCGGCGTTCGCGGCCACGCATCGGCGCCGGGGCGATCCTCGTGCTGGTGGCCGCGTTCGCGGCCGGATGTGGCGGCGGCGGTGCAGGTGTGGCGGCGAGCAGCAGCGGCGGCTCACGGCTCCAGGTCGTCGCCGCGGAGAACTTCTGGGGCAGCATCGCCGCCCAGCTGGGCGGCGATGAGGTGCAGGTTCAGAGCATCATCGTCAACCCGGACACCGACCCGCACAGCTACGAACCGACGCCCAAGGATGCGCGGACATTCGCGGGTGCGCAGCTCGCGATCGTCAACGGCGTCGGCTACGACAACTGGGCGACGAAGCTCTTGGAAGCGGATCCGCAGAGCGGACGGGTGCTGTTGAACGTCGGCGACCTCCTCGGCCTGAAGCAGGGCGAAAACCCCCACCGCTGGTACTTCCCCGCGGACGTGCTCAGGGTGACCGCGGCGATCACGGCCGACTATGAACGGCTCGATCCCGCCGAGGCCGGCTACTTCTCAGAACGCAGGAAGGCCTTCGAAACCACGGGCCTCGCCCGCTACGACGCGCTGCGCGAGCAGATCAGGGCGGCCTATGCGGGCGTGCCGGTGGGCTACAGCGAGAGCATCTTCCAGGGCCTCGGTGAAGACCTCCACCTGAAGCTCCTCACCCCTTACAGCTTCGTCAAGGCGATCGCCGAGGGCAGCGAAGTGACCGCGCAGGACAAGCGCACGGTCGATGCGCAGGCCGAAGAACGCAAGATCCGGGTGTGGGTGTTCAACAGCCAGAACGTCACGCCGGATGTGCGGCGGGTGAACGAACTGGCGCGCGCGAAGGGGATCCCGATCGCGACGGTCACCGAGACGCTGTCGCCGGCCTCGGACAGCTTCGAGCAGTGGCAGGTTGCCCAGCTGGAAGGGCTGCAGCGGGCGCTGCGCGCGGCGACGGGGCACTAGCACGATGGCCCCGGCGGTTGCGATGGCTCAGGGCGCCGTGCGGCTGGGCGGCCGCACGATCTGGAGCGATGTGGACCTGCTGGTGGAGGAGGGCGAGTTCGTGGCGATCCTCGGGCCCAACGGAGCGGGCAAGTCCACGCTGCTGAACGTGCTGCTCGGCCTCGAGCCCCTGGCCGCGGGCTCGGTCTCGGTGCTGGGCGGGCCGGCGGGTGCGAGCAACGAGCGGATCGGCTACCTGCCGCAGCGACGGGTGTTCGACTCGGCCACGCGAGTGCGGGGCGTCGACCTCGTCCGTCTCGGCCTCGACGGGCGCCGCTGGGGCGTGCCGCTGCCCTGTGCGGGGCGCTTCAGCGCGCGCTCCCGCGCCGCCTCAGAGCGGGTCTGGAAGGCGATCGAGCGGGTCGGCGGCGAGTCCTACGCGAAGCGGCCGATCGGGGAGTGCTCGGGCGGTGAGCAGCAGCGGCTGCTGATCGCCCAAGCGCTCGTGCGCGAGCCGCGGATGCTGATCCTGGACGAGCCGCTGGACGGTCTCGATCTACCCAACCAGGCGGCGGTGGCGGCGCTCGTGCAGCGGGTCTGCCGCGCCGAAGGGGTGACCGTGCTGCTGGTCGCCCACGACGTGAATCCACTCCTGCCCTACCTCGACAGGGTGCTGTATCTGGCGGGCGGGCGCGCGGCGATGGGCTCGGTGGGAGAGGTGATCACGAGCGAGACGCTGAGCAGCCTGTACGGGGCTCCGATCGAGGTGCTGCACACGAGCGACGGGCGCCTGGTGGTGGTCGGCCAGCCCGAGGCGCCACACCAGCATGGGCCTCGGCACGTGCTGCGATGAACCCGCGGCTGACCTTCGACGTGCCCTCGGACGTGCACCAGCTGCTGTCCTATCCGTTCATGGTCAACGCGCTCGAGGCGGCGAGCGTGGTGGCGGTGATGGCGGCGGTGGTGGGGTGGTTCATGGTCCTGCGCGGCGAGACCTTCGCTGGTCACACGCTGTCAATGATGTCGTTCCCGGGCGCCGCCGCGGCCGCGCTCGCGGGCCTGCCGCTCGCGGCCGGCTACTTCGCGTTCTGCGCCCTGGGAGCGGTGATCATCGCGGGCGCCGCGGAGCTGGGCGGAGCGGCGCGCCAGGCACAGCGCTCGGCGGTGATCGGGGCGGTGGGGGCGGGCGCGCTGGCGGCGGGCTACCTGCTCCTGAGCCTCTACGGCGGCGTTCTGGAGAGCCTCGAGTCGCTGCTGTTCGGCTCGATCCTGGGCGTGACGCGCGGGGAGGTGCTGACGCTCGCGCTCGTGGCGCTGGGCGTAATGGCGTTCCTGGCGGTGGTGGCGCGACCACTGTTCTTCGCCTCGGTGGACGGGCCGCTCGCCCGCGCGAGCCGGGTCCCCGTACGAGCGCTCGCGGTGGCCTTTCTGCTCGTGCTGGGGCTGGCGGTGGCGGCGACCGTTCAGATCACGGGTGTGCTGCTCGTGTTCGCGCTGCTCGTGGCGCCGGCGGGGATCGCGCGCGAACTGACGCCGCGGATCGGCGTGAGCCTCGCGCTGAGCGTGCTGATCGGGCTGCTGATCGCGTGGGTGGGGCTGGGCCTTTCGTACTTCACCAACTACTCGCCGGGGTTCTTCTCGACGACGCTCGCGATCGTCCTGTTCGCGCTCGCGCGGGCGGCGCGGAGCCTCCCGGTCCGCTGATGCCGTTCTCAGGGTTCCTCGGAAACGCGCTGCTCGCGGGCTCGTGTATCGCCCTCTTGAGCGGCCTGATCGGCTGGTTCGTGGTGCTGCGCGGCCAGGTGTTCGCGGGAGACGCGCTCAGTCACGTGGCGTTCACCGGGGCGCTGGCGGCGGCGGCGGCCGGGCTTGACCTGCGCGTGGGCCTGTTCGCCGCGACCGTGCTCGTGGCGCTCTTGCTGGGGGTCCTGGGCGAGCGTGCGCGGAGTGACGACGTGACGATCGGGATCGTGTTCGTGTGGACGCTGGGGTTGGGGGTGCTGTTCCTCGACCTGTTCAACTCGGGCGCGGCCGGCGCCAACGGCACGATCGCAGCGCGCACGCTGTTCGGTTCGATCTTCGGGTTGACGGCCGGCGAAGCCAGGCTGGCGGCGCTGCTGGCGGCGGGGACGGCGGTGGCGCTGCTGGCGATCGGGCGCCCGCTTCTGTTCGCCTCGATCGACCCTCCGCTGGCGGCGGCGTCGCGGGTGCCGGTGCGGGCGCTCGGCCTGGCCTTCCTCGTGCTGCTCGGCCTGGACGCGGCCGAGGCGACGCAGGCGGTCGGCGCGCTCTTGCTGCTCGGCCTGCTGGCGGCGCCGGCGGGCGCGGCGCACCGGCTCACGGCGAACCCCTACCGGGGGATGGCGCTGGCGATGGCGATCGCGCTGCTGTCGACGTGGATCGGGCTCGCGCTGAGCTACTGGATCTCGGGGATTCCTCCGGGCAGCGCGGTGATCGGCGTGGCCGTGGCCTTCTACGCTCTTACCATCGCGATATGAAGAGCGAACCCTGGACAGAGCGTGCGGAGGCGAGGCTTGCCGCGGCCGGGCACAAGCGCGGCGGCGCACGGCGCGCGGTACTCGAGCTGCTCGAGCACCAGCGCTGCGCGCTGACGGCGCTCGAGATCGAGGACGCCCTGCGCGTCGGCGGCGCGAGCCGCAGCGTGAGCCGGGCGAGCGTGTACCGGATCCTCGATCAGCTGGAGCAGGTGGGGCTGGTCCAGCGCGTGGAGACGGGGCAGGCGATGGTCCGCTACGAGCGGGTGTCAGAGCACCACCACCATCACCATCTGGTGTGTGACGAGTGCGGCCTCGTGATGCCGTTCTCCGACGCCGGCCTCGAGCGGGCGATCGATGAGCTCTCAGAGCACGTGCCGCTGCAGGTCTCAGAGCACGAGATCGTCCTGCACGGTGCCTGCTCAGACTGTCGCGAGGACTGAGGGCGGACCTTATCTCGCTCTCACTGATGCCCCACCCCACAGATAGGTGGCGACGCAGCCCAGGGTGAAGACCGCGACGACGAGCAGCACGGGGCCGGAGTCCTCCACCAGCGCGCCCACCACCCCTGCCGTGAGGCCGCCGGCGAAGGCTGCAAGCCACACGGGGTCCTCGCCGACGGGGGCGAGCAGCCGCTCGCGCCGGCGAAGCCCGAGCACCGCATACACCAGCGCCACGGCGGTGGCCACGGGCATCGCGTGGTTGTGCAGCTCACCCCAGGCAGCGCTGTAGCGGCGGACGATCACGTCGCGCAGGTCGCCCGCGGAGCGGGCATGGAGGATGCTGCCGGTGAAGTGGCCCGAGCCGTGCGCGGTGGCGAGGTCGAGCGCCGCCAGCGCCGCCAGCGCCACGATCGGGCTGATCAGCACGATCAGCGCCCGCCTGCGGGTCACCTCGCCGGGAAGCAGCATCACGGTGGCGACCGCGAACGCGGCGCTCACGAGGATCACGCCACCCACGCCGGCGCCGATCCGGGCGGAGCCCTCGACGACCGCGAGCAGGATGCCCGCGCAAGCCATCGCGATCGCCGCCCGGCGCCGCTCGCCGCCCGCGGCGCCGGCGCCGTCGGCGGTCGGGTAGAGCGCGGCGGCGACCGCCGCGAGCACGAGTACGGCGAGGCCGGACTTGAGCTCGTTGCCGATGCCGTAGAAGCGCGCCCCCAGGATCGGATCGGGGCCGAGCAGCGAGCGCATCAGCAGCTGTGTGTGTGCGAAGGCGTCGATGACGAATGCGGCGATTGCCGCGATCGCCGGCGCGAGCGGAGCCCGCGGCCACGGCAGCAGCAGGTCGGTGAGCGCGCCGAGCGACAGGCAGGCGACCACGATCGTGGCGTACTCGACCGCCGCACCGGGCTCGAGCGCTGCCGTGATCAGCACGGCAACGGGCGCCCACATCACGCCCAGCGCGCCGGCGCGCATCGCCCATGCGCGCGCGGGTGACGAGCGAACCGATGCGAGCAGGAGCAGCGCCCAGGCGCTCAGCAGGCACGCCAGCGCGGTCAGACGCCTCGGGCCGATGACCCGCAGGCGAGCCTCGAGGTCGCGCAGGCTCTGCGAGTGAAGCGGCCCATCGGTATGTATCGGATCGCCGCGCATGTCGGGCGGGATCGGCGTGAGACCGAGATGGTCGAGGATCGTGGGGGCGAGGTCGACTGCGGCGATCAGGCCGCGCTCGTTAGTGGTCTGTGAGCTGAGCGCTCTGCCGCCGCCGCCAGCTAGGCCCGCGGCGGCCGCCCACAGCAGTTCGCTGCCGTGTGGGCTCGAGGCCCGTTGCACGACGATCAGAAGCTCCCCCGCGGTTCGACCCTGTGCGAGAGCGCGCAGATCGCCGTAGCCCTGCACGCCGGCCGGCAGGTCGACGGCGATGAATTGACGGCGCCGGCTTAGCGCCGCGACCCGCGCGAGCAGCGTGGGAGCCGTGCCGAGCGAGACTTCCGCCACGCGGCCCAGCTGGTCGGCCGCGACGACGCCGTTGATGTCGTTCTCACCGGCGATGCCCGCGTAGGCGCCGCCTCCAGGGATCCGTCCGGCCAGCAGGCCGGGACGCAGGAGCTGCGGGGCATCTTCCGCGCGCCGGCGGGCGGCCTGCCAGCCCGCGACCACCGCTCCGGGGCCCGTCTGCGTGAGCGACAGCGCGGGCGGTCGTGGCGTGGGGTAGGCCGAGTCGGCGATCCTCGCCCCCTGGGTGATGTCCAGCAGGAACTGCTCGGTCGTGTAGGCGCCCTGGCTGGCGGACATGATCCCGACGGACAGCCCGTTGACGCTCGCGAGCTCCGCCTCGAAGCCCGCGCCGCCCGGAGATGGCGCGCCGGGACCGGACGGCAGGAATGCCAGCACGACCGTGCCGCGTACGGCCGGACCCGGCGCCACCACCTTCGGGCTGTGAACCGGCGGGAGTAGCGCCACCCCCATCGCCGCGGCGTTCTCTGCCCGCCAGGCGCCGGCCAGCACCACGATTGCGCCG
>Ga0209038_10000110_pt1 | contig 25688 bp, 19 predicted proteins | sample BogFormECP03_OM3_FD_188237 | JGI IMG/M metagenome (GOLD analysis project Ga0209038, IMG submission 188237) | Bog forest soil microbial communities from Calvert Island, British Columbia, Canada - ECP03_OM3 (SPAdes) (version 2) | ecosystem: Environmental > Aquatic > Freshwater > Wetlands > Bog ...
GCGGCCAGGGCTCAGTTGACGAAGCGCCGCATGCGGACGTTCATCACCAGACCCAATGCCAAAAAAACAAACGCGGTGGAAGAACCGCCGTAACTCATCAACGGCAATGGTATGCCGGTCACTGGCATGTAGCCTATCACCATTGAGGCGTTTACCAGAACGTGGAAGCCCAGAATTGCCGTGACTCCCATCACCACGTACATCCCCGCACGATCTTTGGCCTTCTGCGCGTTATCCACCAGCCGCAGAATCAGACCTAGATACAACAGCAAAACCACACAAACTCCGATGAAGCCTTGTTCTTCGGCCAGCGCCGCCAGAATAAAATCCGAATAGCGGACCGGCACAAAGCCCAATTGGTTCTGGCTGCCTTTGCCGAATCCCTTGCCCCAGAACCCACCCGAACCTACCGCAATTTCCGACTGCAATATCTGATATCCGGCGCCGCGCTGATCTTCTTCCGGATGCAAAAAAGTTTCAATGCGCTGCTGTTGGTACGGCTTCAAATGATGCCGCATGTTCCAGGCTACCGGGACCAACAATGCCACCAGAACCACTCCGATGGCCATATGCCGCCATTCAATCCCGGCGATGAAGGCTCCCACAATCGCGACAGGAATCAGCACCATTGCCGTTCCCAGGTCCGGCTGTTTCAGAATCAGTGCCGCCGGAACGATGGTTAAAGCTCCGACTTTTACCAGATCCGCCAGCGTCAGCCGGTCGGTGCGCACTTCACTGAAGAAGCGGGCCAGCACAATGATTATAATCAACTTCATCAGCTCTGACACTTGCAAATTGAAAATACCACCCATCGAGATCCAGCGCTTCGCCCCCAAGTGCGTCGAGCCTATCACCATCACCACCAGCAGGCCCGCCACTCCGCAGATGTAAAGGATAGGCGCCTGGTCCAGCAGCGTGTGGTAATCAATCCGCGAAATCAGGAACATCCCCACAACGCCAATCCCCAGCCAGGTTAGCTGTTTCCATTGCATTCCCGCCATGGCGCTGGCGTGGGTGGAAGAATAAATTTCCATCACGCCCAAGCCGCAGATGGCCGCGACGATCGCCAGCAAAGTCCAATCGAAATCTTGCACGCGCGGTCTGTCTTTCACGGGTGCTGGCCTCCCACGGTCGCCACCAGCGGGCGATTCACGCCAGGTTGCGTGGGAGCTTCCGTGCCGGCCTGCTGCTGGTTGTGCGCTGCTTTTTTGTCGTAATACATTTTCACCACGTCACGCACCACCGGTCCCGCCGCCTCGCCGCCGTGCTCCATGGTGTCCTGCACGATCGCGGCGACCACAATTTCCGGATTGCGCCGCGGCGCGAAGCCGACGAACCAGCCATCCATCTTCTTGGCGCCCAGGCGATTCGCGGCGTCGTAGCTCATCAACTGCGCCGTGCCGGACTTTCCGCACAGATCAATGTTTGCCAGCCGCAGGTGATAAGCCGTTCCGCCACCTTCGTTCACTACGCCGAACAGCCCTTGCGTAACTTTTTCGACGGCATCATCGGACAAAGGAAAATGCTCTATCTTTGCGTTGGCGTAACCCTTCAGGAAGTGCGGCTGCACCAGCGTGCCGCCGCTCGCCACGGCCGCGGCCATGCGCGCCAGTTGAATCGGCGTCACGGTGACGGCGCCCTGCCCGATGGCCACGGAAATCGTTTCGCCAGCGTACCATTTGTGGTGATACACGCGCTCCACCCATTCTTCCGAAGGCATCAGGCCGGGCTCTTCGCTCGGCAGATCAACTCCGGTGCGCCGGCCCAGGCCCAGGCCGGAGCCGTAGTAAGCGATTTTTTCGATGCCGAGCATCTTGCCGACGTTGTAGAAGAAGACGTCGCAGGAATCAACGATGGCTCTGTGCAGTTCCACCTCGCCGTGACCCTGCGGGCGCCAACAGTGAAATTCGCGCCCGTAGAAGTTGGCGTGTCCCGGACAGTACACGCTGTAGGATTCAGGAATGAGTTTCGAATCCATCATCGCTGTCGCCATCACAATCTTGAATACCGAACCCGGCGCAAGCTGCGCCTGAATCGCGCGATTCAGCAAAGGCGTATGCTTGTCCGTATTCAACTTCTGCCACTCGTCCTGCGGAATACGCACGGCAAAATCATTGGGATTAAAAGTGGGCTTGCTGACCATCGCCAGTATTTCGCCGGTGCGCGCATCCATGGCCACCACCGCGCCTACCTTGTCGGCCATGTCCGTTTCGGCAATTGCCTGCAAATCGTAATCAACCGTCAACTGAATGGGCTTGCCGGGAATCGATTCAATATCTTCCAGCGTGCGCACCACTTTGCCGACGCTGTTCACCACTACGCGTCGCATCCCGTCTGTGCCTTCCAGTTGGTCGTTGTACTCGCGCTCCAGGCCTGCTTTCCCCACGATATCGCCCGGACGGTAATGTCCGTCGCTATCCTCTAATTGTTGCGCGGAAACTTCGCCCACGTAACCGATGGCATTCGCCAGCATTTCATCGTGCTGGTAGCGCCGCCGCTGCACCATCATCAATTCCAACAGCGGCAAATCCGCGCGATGAGATTCCACGAACGCGATGTCCGCTTGGGTTGCGGCCGGCTTGATCACCACCGGCTGAAATTTCGGCTCGTTTTTCGCGACGTCCAGTGCCTGTTGCAAATCGTCGTGGCTGATCCCCAGCCCTTCTTCAATCTGCGGCAGGCTTTTCCCCAACGACTTCGGATCGTCGCGCAATAGCAGAATACTGAAGGATGGGTAGCTGTCCACCAGCACGCGGCCTTCCCGATCCAACATCGGTCCCCGCGGCGCAATAATGGGGATCGAACGCGTGCGGTTGCGGTCCGCCAGGTCCGCAAAATGCCCGGACTGAACCACTTGCAGCTTCCAGAATCCGATCATCAGCAGCACGACGAAAATTACCGAAAGGTAGGAAACCAGAGCCAGCCGGCCTTGGGGGATTTTCTGGTCGTTAACGTTCCATGATGGCAAGGAAATTCCTGCTCCCGCGCGGGGTCCTGCTCGGCCCAAGTGCGCTTACGTGCTTCGAACGCGCATACAATTCGAAGTGCTAACTACGCTATCACCCGCGCCGCAGCCGCCGCAAGCCGCGCATGTCCATTCGGTCAACTGGCCATGCGACCGGTTTCGCTTTTGCGCGCGATACCTTTGCGTTGGATTAAGGTAGAATCCACGCCCATGAAACTCACAATCTGGCTCGCATCCGTAATTGTACTCGCGCTTGCGGCGGCGACGTTGTTCTTCCCGGGCCATATGCGCACCGTCCGGGCCAACTCGGATTACATGGTACTGACCGTAAAAGATTTCGAGTCCGGAATCTCCTACCGCGCGGTGCAATCTCACGCCCCCATCGGCCTCATCACCAATCCCTGCTCCTACGCCGATAATTTCGTGCCCACAATCGATTGGAACGATGGCAGCGGCGAACACAAACCAGACAGCAACGCCGAAACGAAACCGTTTTACACGAAAGTTCCGGTGGTCAACGGGGGGAACTACCTGTTTTGGGACGACACGCACGTCGCGGCTGATCCGGGTCCGCAAGTTGTCGTCACCAAACTACTGCTGCATTGCCTCGGCGATCCGCCCGGTGATCGCGCGTACGTGACGCGGAATATTGTGAACGTCTATGCGCGTATTCCCGTGAATCAGGCGGAGTTCACCAAAGGTGGCAAGAGCGTGGACACCGTGAAAGGTCACGACACCATCGACCTGACTCTTACGCTCAACGCTCCAGCGCCCGCCTCCGGCACCTGGGTGAAACTGGAAACCACTCCACCAGGCGTCCTGAACAGCCTGCCTCCATACTTCCACATTGCGGCGCGCGAGACGCAGGCGACCATCTCTGACATGGAAGTACGCAAACCCAGCTCGAATGCGACTTTAGTCGTGACCGCTTCCACGGTGGGCCGCCCGCAACAAACGCAGCAACTGACAATCCTTCCATAGATTTTGCGACGCGTGTTATGGAGCGTGGATCGCCCGCGCCCGGCTGCGCGTGAGGGGAGTACTGCGTCCAGCATGAGGATGGTTCTAGCAGTAACAGTACGGCGGTATAAGGCCGTTTAATCCGATCCATCACGGAATGGTTGGCGAAATTTTCGCAACCTCGTGGTATCTTACGCACCCCCCGCAAAAAACGCGTTGAGTAGTTGCAGAACCACATCGAGAGGGGCCATCAGAATGCAGAATTGTGGGCGGACCACGCCAAACTTTCCAATGCGCGAAGCGAGGGCTGCCGCGCGCAGGGCCGGTCGTTTAGCAACACGGATTTTGGGCGTCGTGATTTCTCTGTTTTTCTTCGCGCTGGCGGCTGCAGCGCAGACCATCCCCAGCGTGTTGACGCAGCATAACGACATCTCGCGAACCGGCCAGAACACCGCGGAAACGGCGTTGAACACCACGAACGTCAATTCCACATTGTTCGGAAAATTGTTCGCGTTGGGTGTTGACGGACAAGTGTACGCGCAACCTTTGTACGTGCCGGGCGTGACGATTCCCGGGCAGGGAATGCACAATGTAGTTTATGTCGCCACGGAAAACGACAGCTTGTACGCCTTCGACGCGGATATTGGCGGTGTGCCGCTGTGGAAGATCACCTTGCTGACCAACGGCGGCTCGGCGCTCCCGAATACATACATCGTAGCCTATGATATCAATCCCCAGATCGGAGTTACTGGCACTCCAGTAATTGATCCTTCGACCAGTACTCTCTACGTGGTGGCGAAATCGCTCGAGAGTGGAACCATCACGCAGCGGCTGCACGCCATTGACATTACGTCAGGCGCAGAGAAGTTTGGCGGCCCAGTTGTCCTTCAGGCAACAGTGCCCGGCACAGGGTCCGGCAGTACCTTGGGCACACTACCATTCAGCCCCCAGTGGGAGAATCAGCGGCCGGGCATGCTCTTGTTGAATGGATACGTGTACATCGGATTCGCGGCGCACGGAGATAACGGCCCCTGGCATGGCTGGATTTTGAGTTACAACGCCGCAACGCTGGCGCCGGCGGGCATGTGGTGCACCTCTCCCAACGGCATTGGCAGCGGCCTGTGGGGCGCCGGCTCCGGCTTGGCAGCCGACACTGTGGGAACAGGCAGACTCTTTGTCGCCACCGGTAACGGCGACTTCCCGGTTACCGGCAACGTCGTCCCAAACCCCGCGCCGACGCCCTCTTCGAGCGTGGATTTTGGCGACAGCATGGTGCAACTCACGACCTCTGCCGGTCAAATCACACCCACGGACTATTTCACTCCTTATAACTCCGCCAGCCTGGATGGCGCGGATACCGATTTGGGATCTGGAGGTGTGCTGATCCCGCCGAACCAGGGCGGCCCGAACCAACACATTCTGATAGAGGTGGGAAAGCAGGGGAATATATACGTCGTAAACCGGGATGCCATGACCAGTGATGGCAGCCATTATTGCAATGGCTGCAGCAGCGATCCGGAAATCATTCAGACGATAACGGGGAATGGCGGACTTTGGGCTGCGCCGGCGTATTGGAACGGCAACGTGTACTTCCTGGGCAGCGGCAGCTATCTGAAAGCTTATGCGCTAACGAACGGTTTGCTTTCTACCAGCCCAACGTCCCAGTCCGCGACGGTCACTAGTTACCCGGGATCGACGCCCTCGATTTCCGCCAGCGGGACAACCAACGGAATCGTTTGGGTCGTAGATTCGTCCGGCTATTCCGCGCAAACACCTTCCGTGCTGAGGGCCTACAACGCCAACAATGTTTCGATCCTTTTGTACGATTCCAGCCTGACCAGCGGCAGAGATACGCTGGGTGCCGCGATAAAATTCGCCACGCCCACCGTGGTGAACGGAAAAGTGTACGTGGGCACCAGGGCCGAAGTGGATGTATTCGGTTTGCTGAGCGATTTGCCGCAGGCTGCGCCGCCGACATTCTCAGTTCCCGGGGGTTCCTATGGCGCCGGCCTTCAGGTGTCCTTGAGCACTACTACTCCAAATGCCACGATTTACTACACGACCGACGGGACGATGCCGACGACAAATTCCCAGCTCTACCAGTCGTCCATCCCGGTGCTGGCCACGGCCACGATAAACGCGATCGCCGTGGAAACCGGTTATTTGGCAAGCCCGGTTTCGAGCGGGACCTACATTATTGCCTCGGGCGCGGCAGCGCCGAACCTCTCTCCTGCGCCAGGTACTTACACGGCCGCGCAATCGGTCCAGCTCTCGGATACGACCGCGGGCGCCACGATTTATTACACCACCGATGGAACGACGCCTACGCATAGTTCGACCGTCTACACAGTCCCCATAACGGTTACCGCGACGACCACGATCAACTCGATTGCATCGGCAACGGGCCTTGCAGACAGCGGGGTGAGCTCAGGCACCTTTACGATCAATACCAACGCAACAACTTCCATCAACTTTGGCTCAGGTTTCAGCGTTCCCACTGGGCTGCAGTTCAACGGGAGCACCGGCCTGGACGACTCACGGTTGCAATTGACCAACGGCGGCACGGACGAGGCCGGCAGTGCTTTCTTCACCACTCCGATGGACATTCGAAACTTCACCACGGATTTCACGTTCCAACTTTCGGATGCGACCGCTGACGGCATCACCTTCACGATGCAAGACTCCAGTTCGGCAGCAGCCGCTTTGGGAGCAGTGGGAGGCAGCCTGGGCTATGGCGGCACAACCAAGATCACCAATAGCGTGGCGATCAAGTTCGACATCTACAACAACAGCGGCGAAGGGGATGACTCCACGGGTCTGTATACCAACGGGGCGAATCCGACAGTGCCGGCAACGGATATCTCCTCCTCGGGAATCGAATTGGATGAGGGGGACACGATAGCGGCGCACATCACGTATGACGGCACGACGTTGACGATGACCCTGACCGATGCGGTGATCAGCAAAACCTATACGATCAGCTGGCCGGTGAACATTCCAGCGACCGTGGGAGCGAACACCGCCTACGTGGGATTTACCGGTGGCAGTGGCGGTGCGACGGCCAGCCAGAAGATCGAAACCTGGACGTTTGTATCAACCCCTCCGGTCGTCGCCACACCACAGATCGCGCCGGGATCGGAGACGTTTACGGGATCAATTAGTGTGATGCTCACCGATACCACCAGCGGAGCGGCCATCTATTACACCACCGACGGGAGCGTGCCAAATCCCGGCGTGGGCACGACGCAGCTGTACAGCGGGGCGTTCACGCTGGCAGCGTCCGCGACGGTGAACGCGATCGCGACGGCGAGTGGATATGCGAACAGCCCCGTCGCCAGCGCGGTTTATACGGTTGCCGCGCTGACACAGACGCCGGCGCCGGCGTTCTTGCTTGCAACGGGGACTTATACTTCCACACAGAGCGTTCAACTAAGCGACGCAGGCGCGACGATTTACTACACTACGGACGGAACGACGCCGACGCACAGCTCGGCCGTGTTCTCCGGAGCGATCACGGTAGCAACGACGACCACCGTTAACGCCATCGGCTCGGCGCCAGGCATGGCGGACAGCGGAGTTAGCACCGCCATCTATACGATCAATACTAGCGGGACGACTTCGATCAACCTTGGCGCCGGCTTCAGCAGCGCCACAGGCTTACAGTTCAATGGGAGCGCCAGCCTGAATGGCGCTGGGCTGCAACTGACCACTGGCGGCAAGAACCAGGCCGCCAGTGCTTTTTACACCACACCGATGGACATTCGGGGCTTCACCACGGATTTTACGTTTCAATTCTCGAATGCGACGGCTGACGGGATGACCTTCACGATTCAAAACTCCAGCGCCGGCATGACGGCGTTGGGCGCGGTGGGAGGCAGCCTGGGATATGGTGGGACGACTGGCATCCTAAATAGCGTGGCGATCAAGTTCGATATCTACAACAACAGCGGCGAGGGAAGCGACTCGACAGGACTGTACATCAACGGAGCCAATCCAACGACGCCTGCGGTGGATATTACCTCTTCGGGGATCATGCTTGGCAACGGGGACACCATCGCGGCGCACATCACCTACAACGGTACGAACTTGACGTTGGTCTTGACGGATACGGTGACCGGTAAGACCTATACCAACAGCTGGGTGATCAATATTCCCACGACGGTGGGAGCAAACACAGCCTACGTGGGCTTTACCGGCGGCACCGGTGGTGCGACGTCTACCCAGACGATCAAATCCTGGACTTTTGTCTCGACACCACCGACAACAACCGTGGTGAATTTCAGCAGTGGATTCACTTCCACCACCGGCTTGCAGTTGAACGGTTCCACCACTTGGAATCAAAGCGCGGCGCGACTGACGCTTACCAACGGCGGGAAGAATGAGGCGGGCAGCGCTTTCTACACCACGCCGGTTAACGTGCAGGCATTCACGAACGACTTCTCGTTCCAGCTAACCCAAGCCCTTGCGGATGGATTCACGTTCACGATCCAAAGTGCGGGACCAACGGCGCTGGGCGCCGTAGGAGGCAGTCTGGGCTACGGCGCGGCAATGAAAGCAAGCATCGCGGTGAAGTTCGATTTGTACAGCAATGCGGGCGAAGGAACAGATTCGACGGGAATGTATACCGGAGGCGCGATGCCGACGGTCCCTGCGGAGGACATGACTAGTTCCGGAGTGATATTGCGCAGCGGCGACGTGATGAGCGTCCATATGACTTACGATGGCGCGACCCTCACGATGACCATCACCGACGCAACCGTCGGGAAAAGCTTTTCAAATTCGTGGTCCGTGAATATTCCGACTCTGGTCGGTGGCTCGACCGCTTACGTCGGCTTCACCGCCGGAGCCGGGGGGGAAACTGCGACGCAGGAAATCATCACCTGGAACTACGCCGTCAGAACGCCCACAACGAACCCTCCCATTTTATATCAGACAGAATCCTTGTTGGGCGCGAGCGTCAGTTCCGGACCTCCGTATTTCGCCTTCGCCTGGACAGGCTTCACGAACGGCAATGGCACGGGACTGAGCAGCACCAAGGTGGGAAACAACGTCGCAATTACACTCAATGTTCCCGCCGCGGGAACCTATGACGTGAAATATGCCGTGAAAATGTACAACTCGCGAGGCATGGCGCAGCTGGCGATCAACGGCACGAACTTTGGCCCGGTCGAGGACCAATACGCCACCACGAATGTTTGGCAGGAGTTCGATCTGGGAACGGTGGCGCTTGCAGCAGGAAATCAGGTATTTCAATTCACCGTAACCGGCAAGAACGCTTCCAGCAGCGGATACTCGCTTACCTGGGATTATATTAAGCTGACGCCGCAATAGCGGACGAGCAAGGAACGATCAGCTGAGCACGGCAAGAGGCCGGGTGGACTTCCCGAATCATCGGGGAACCGCTTGGCCCTTTTTCATTTTGTGAAGACTATGGCGAGTTTCGCGATCAGGAAGGCCTGCGCAAGCGGTCCAGCAGCGCAAAGAGCGGCACCGCGAACGCCGCGGTGACCAGCGAATCCAGCAGCAGTCGCAGCGTGAACAGCGGAGCGGAATGATTCAAGAGTACTCGCTGCGTGATCGCCAGGATTATCTGGTGAAAGTGGAAGAAGAAGAAAACCAGGGCGAAGCGGCTCAGCGGGTGTTCGGTGTCAATGCGCCCGCCAATCGAAGAGGCCAGATAGCCGATAATCGTTTTGGCGATTCCGTACATGCCGATGGGATTATCGTGGCTCAGCGCATCCTGCAGAATTCCGATCGTGCCCCCCAGGAATAATCCGGTCACCGGATTTCTGCGGCTCACGCCGAAATAAATCGTCACCAATAGGGGCAGATCAATCAGCTCCGACCATCGTCCGTACTTGTGCAGGAACGCCTGGAACACCAGCGCCAGCAGGCACACCGCCAGAACCGCGCCGCCGTAGAATTTGTGCACTTCCACATTGGGGTCCGAACGCTCGCCGACATTTAGCATGTACGCCATCTCATTGCGGAGCAGCAGAAGAATTCGCCGTCGCTGCTTTGGCGGGCGCCGCGCCGTGCGTCGCCTCGACCGCAGGTGCGGCAGTGGCCGCAGCCGCAGTTGCGGGAGCTTCCGGCTTCTTGAACACCACTTCCTGCTGCGACAGCAGCACCAGCACCTCTTCCAGGCGGTCCAGCCGGGCGCTGGGCTGCACGCGAATCACCTGGAACGGGTTTCCGGGCTTGGCGCTCTCCACCGTCCCGATCGGAAAATCCTTCGGGAAAATGCGATCTTCCCCGGAAGTCGCGATCGCGTCGCCCGTCTGCACTTTTTCGTCGTTCACCACGTATTCCATGCGCGGCTCCGGATCACCGCTGCCGCGCACCACTCCGTGCGTGCGCGTCGCGCTGAATAGCGCGCCCACTCCGCTGTCCTTATCATTGATCAGCAGCACCTGCGCGGTGTTGGGCAGCACTTCCACGATTTTGCCGACGATCCCGTCGGGCGTCACCACTCCCATATTCATGCGCAAACGGTCGTGCTCCCCGCGATTGATGAACAGCGTGTGCGAAGTGGGATCCGCGCTGGATCCGATCACCTGCGCCGCCAGCATGGACGCTTCGGGATGGGCGTTGCGGAAATTCAGCACCGTGCTCAAGCGCTGGCCTTCGGCGGCCTGGCTTTCCAGCTCGCGATTGCGCAAACGCAGTTGGTCCAGCTCGATGCGCATGCGATCGTTTTCAGCGCGCGCATTGCGCAGCCCCACATACCCGCCCCACGCGCCGCCCACTTTGGAAAAGCTCCACGTGCCGGCGCGCTCCAGCGGCGTCACCAGGGCCACGGCCCAGTAGCGGATCAGCCGCACGTCGTGCTCGCCCTTGATTTGAAACGCCAGCAGCATCACCTGCGCCACCACCACGATGGCCAGCAATGCGAGCGGGCGATGCCGAGAATAGGTGTCAATCATGTTTTCTGCGCTCTGAATGGCGCGAAGCTATTTTTGTCCTGCAAACCGCGAAGATGCGAGCCCGCCGCCGGCAACCTTGCGCCCCGACTGCTGGCAACCAAGCGCTTCAGTCGATCGAGACGAGGCGCAGCAACCGGAAATCGCTCAGCATCTTTCCCGTGCCCAATACCACCGACGCTAGCGGATCATCCGCAATGGAAACAGGCAGCCCGGTCTCTTCGCGTATGCGCTTGTCCAAATTTTTAATGAGCGCGCCGCCGCCGGTGAGCACAATCCCGCGATCGCTGATGTCTGCGGAAAGTTCCGGCGGCGTGCGTTCCAGCGCCACGCGGATAGCGTTCAAGATCGTGGAGATGCACTCGGAAAGCGCTTCGCGGATTTCGCTGTCGTCAATCGTCACGGTGCGCGGCACGCCTTCGATCAGGTTCCGCCCTTTCACTTCCAGCGTCAGCGGTTTTTCTAGGGGATACGCCGAGCCGATCTCGATCTTGATTTGTTCCGCGGTGCGTTCGCCCACCAGCAGGTTGTATTTCCTCTTCAGGTAGTGCATCACGGCTTCGTCCATTTCATTTCCGGCCACGCGCACGGAGCGCGAATAGACGATGCCGCTCATCGAAATCACCGCAATGTCCGTGGTGCCACCGCCGATATCCACCACCATGTTGCCCGAAGGCTCCTCGATCGGCAGGCCCGCGCCGATGGCTGCGGCCATCGCCTGTTCTACCAGGTACACCTCACTGGCGCGCGCGCGGTACGCGGAATCCTGCACGGCGCGTTTTTCCACTGGTGTGATTTCGCTGGGCACGCCGATTACGATGCGCGGATGCACCAGCACGCGGCGGTTGTGCGCTTTCTGAATGAAGTAGGTGAGCATCTTTTCCGTGACCTTGAAGTCCGCGATCACGCCGTCCTTCATCGGTTTGATGGCCACCACGTTGCCCGGAGTGCGCCCCAGCATTTCCTTGGCTTCGCGCCCCACCGCCACCACTTCACCGCTATTCTTATTAATCGCCACGATGGAAGGCTCGTTCACCACGATGCCCTTGCCGCGCGCGAACACCAGCGTATTGGCGGTGCCCAAATCAATCGCCAGGTCGGATGAGAACAGGCTGAAGACCGACCGCATGTTGTAGGTGCTTTTCGTCACGTCTTGCTTCCCCCAGAATCCACTTGAGCGCCGTTGCGGCGACGAGTTATTTTGCCGGACTTCGATGCAAGCTGCCCACGCCCTCGGAACACGCCTATGCCTAAGGAATCACCACTTCCACGCGCTTGGTGGAAGTTCCGCCGCGGCGGTTCTGCCCGGTGAGAATAATTTCATGACTGCCCTTGGTCATCGCCGGCAGGAAATGCCGGAAATGTCCATCCGCCTGGATGCTGGCCACTTGCTCGCCATTAATAATCAGCGCGGCCCCCGGTTCGGTCCTGCCAATAACTTCCACCACGCTGCCTTGCAGTTCCGTGGAATCCACTTCCAGTAGCATCTCCTGCTCTTTGCCATGAACTACCAGAATGAACTTGAAAGGATCGCTCGCGTCGCTGGTCTTGTTATCGGCGTCAATCGCCCGCACGCGCCAGAAATAATCTCCAGGATCGAGTCCGGTGATCTCCACGCTTTCACTGGAGATTTTCTTGTCCATCACCACGTGGTTGAAAGCCGCCGTGGTGCTGACCTGAAAATCATAGCTCTTTGCCGTCGCCACCGGATTCCAGGCGAAATGGACGGGATCGCGCTTCGGATCGGTGACGGTGATTGGCTGCAAATTGAGCGGCTGCACCAATTCGGGCGGAGCCAGCACTTGTGATTTCGTTATCTGGCCGCCGGTAGGGAAAGTCACTTTCTCAAACTGGCCGATATCCATGTGCTCGCTGCCGCGGTTGAGTTCCGCGCTGCCAGATGTAACCGTGATTTCCTGTTGCTTGGTATCCGGATCGCTGCGTACCGCCGCGCGGGTATTGGCCTGCAAGGAAGCCACAGCATTCTCGAAGGAAACTTCCGCTTTCGATCCGGGCACTTGCCAGGTCCCGGTCGCCAGGTCCACTTGACCCGAGGTTATGTGCACGCCCACGGAAGAGGCGCGATCGTGCTCGACGAGATTTTCTTCCACGGTGACCAGCGTGTCACCCTTCACGGTGTAGGTGGTGCCGTCGGCAAAGGCGATGCGCGCCACGCCTTCCGGACCGGTTTGCACCAGGTCCCCTTTATCCAGCGTCAATTGGTAATCCGCGCTCGCCCAGGTTACGGAGTTTACTTTTTTTACCTGCACCTTGCCGTCGAGGTTGACGAACCGCGCCTGCCTGGCGCTGATGGTCGCTACTCCGGATTCAGGCGGAGCAATCGTGTCTGAAATGTGCCGCGCCAGGCTGGAGGTCGCTTCCGGGAACACCAGGTAGGTGGCCGAACCGATGATGGCCGTGATCACGATTATGTAGAGCGCCACGGTCTTATAGGTGACGGTGTGCCAATACACCTCGACGCGTGATATTTTCGGTTTGGCTGGCGTCGTTAGTTTGCTGTCACTCATGTTATTTTGGGGCTAATTTAGAAATCTAGCACACGGGTATAGGCCATACAACTCGGCGGGAAAACAGTTGCGAAACTGCTACCCCCCTGTGATTCCAATCGGTTAACGGCGCTTTAGCCTCACGCCCTTACGCCCAGTCCTGGTACCAGCTTCGCGCCATTTTGGAGGTTGACCCCAGCCCGACTATTTAGCGAGACTAAGACGTTCCAGGCGGCCCCATCCTTATGCCTGCACCCCGCCGCGAACAAGCTTCATGGCGCTCTCTGCAAAAAACGAGACGACGGCTGCCCTGCGAGGAATTTATTTATGAATGAAATGATCGGCGAGCTTCTGCCACCCACGCGCTTGATGCTGACCCCCGGTCCATCCAACATGGACGCGCGCGTGTATCGCGCCCTCAGCACTCCGCTGGTCGGCCACATGGATCCGTGGTTCATCGAAATGATGGGCGACGTGCAAGCGCTGCTGCGCCGCGTGTTCCAAACGCAAAATCGCATCACCTTTCCGATTTCCGCGTCCGGTTCCGGCGGCATCGAAGCCGCCGTGCTGAATCCGCTCGAAGAAGGCGACGAGTGCATCGTCTGCAGCAACGGATGGTTTTCCGAACGTATGGCCGTGATCGCCGAACGCAGCCCGGCGGTGAAAGTGATTCGTGTGGAGGCGCCGTACGGCAGCACCGTGGATCCCGAAGATGTCCGCCGCGCGGGCAAAGGCAAGAAAATCAAATTCGTGGGCTTGGCGCATGGCGAAACTTCCAGCGGAGTCGCGCAGCGCCTCGCCGATTTCCGCAAAGTCGCGGACGAGCTCGGCGCTCTGCTCGTGGTGGACGCCGTAGCCACGCTCGCCGGCATGCCGCTCGATATTGACCGCGAAAAAATTGACATCTGCTTCAGCGGTTCGCAGAAAGCTCTGAGCGCTCCGCCGGGAATGTCGCCGATCACCGTGAATGTGCGCGTGGAAGAATTAATGCGCGCGCGCAAAACTCCCGTAGCCAGCTGGTATTTCGATTTCACCCCGATCATGACGATGTGGGGCGGCGAACGCACCTATCATCACACGCCGCCGATCTCTTTAATCTACGGCATGCGCGAAGCCTTGCGTCTGGTGCTCGAAGAGGGCCTGGAAGCGCGCTGGGAACGCCATCGCAATAATCAACAGGCGCTGGTGGCCGGGCTGGAAGCCATGGGTCTGCAAATGCTCGTCCCCGCTCCCGCCGATCGCCTCGTCACCGTCACCAGTGTGAAAATTCCCGCTGGCATTGACGATCGCAAAGTCCGCCTGCAGTTACTTGATGAATTCAACATCGAAATTGCGGGCGGCTTTGGCCCGCTGAAAGCCAAAATCTGGCGCGTGGGATTAATGGGCTATTCCAGCCAGAATACCAACGTGCTGCTGTTTCTCGCCGCATTCGAAAAAGTCCTGCTGGACCAGGGATTGCGCGTTCCCGCCGGCGCGGGCGTGGCTGCCGCGATTCGCAGCTACCAGCAGGCGGGGCAGAGCGCGGTAGCAGGCGCCAGAAAGTAAGCAAGCACGGCGCGGAAATTCGCGTCTGCAACCGAAAGAAAAACACCGGAGGAGAGAGTTTATGGCCGTCTCTGACGCAGCGTGGATTCCGAACGTTGGCGCGATGAGTGATTTCATCGGCGCGTTCGACGTGCCCTCGAAAGTTACGGACTACGTCTATCGCTGCCGCTTCTCGCACTGCTGGAATGGCATCGCCACGCGCCACGCCGATACCATGGATTGCAAATTCTTCGTGGACGGCCGCAACGTGGTGCTCGGCCTGGCGCATCCCGGATTCGTGGAATTCCAGGGCCGCACCGGCCGCGACCTCAGCGATCGCGAAGCCAGCTACGTGGGCGCCGAATATCTGCGCGAGCGGCTGGAACAGGAAGACGAGCACGCGCTCTACGACGTTTCCACCGCCGACGTCGGGCGCATCATCCAGAAACTCGGTATCCGCTAAGCCGCCCGCAATCCGCGGCTACTGTTTCGCGGGTGGCGTGAAATTTTTCTGTGCCAGCGACCGAACGTAGTTCACCAAATTCCAGATTTCGTCCGGCTTGCTGCGATCGCCTTCCCCGGTCATCTCGCCTTTTCCATTTTTGATGATGTAGAACAGATCCCCATCCGTCATGTCCTTCAGCGACGCCGGATCGCGGTAATCCACCAGCTTCAATTTCATGTCCACCGCAAGCTCGCCCTTGCCATCGCCATCTTTCCCGTGGCACATCGCGCAATCAAATCCATAAGATTTTTTACCCGCCGCCAAAGACGCCGCCGTGGGCTTCACCGCATTCGCAAGTTTCGAGGCTTCGGGTGGAATTTTGTAGTCAGCGGCGGCCCCCGCCGCCGGAGCCTTCTGCTCTTGGCGAGCAGAAACCGCGCAGCACAAGAAGACGATGGCCGCGACAACGCGAACGGCATTCCGCATAGGGCCTCCACAATGGGCGCACATTAAATGGGTGAAGGCGCATTCTACTCCCGAGGCGAGAATCCGGGGAAAAATTCTTCGCGTGGTTTCAGTCTGGCAAGCTACAGCAGCCCGCAACGCGCGCTCACGCGTCGGAAAGCGACTCGCCGAAACCCGGCTCATCACCCTTCAATTCGCCGGCTTCCAGAATCTCTCCGCAATCCAGACACTCCACATACTGCGCATCTTCATCCTTGGCGATGAGTTGCGTTCGTTTGTGCTGGCAGGCAGGATCGGGTGTTAACATGACCATTCCGCGAATCTCCGCGCATTATATCACTGGCGAGTTGCGCAAGCGGGCGCCCGCGCCGGTTGACAAACGCGCCGATTGACACTATCAGTCATTTGGCAGTCTTCTGGCAATCTCCTAGCGGGCCGGTGAAAAGAGAGATCCATTGAGCGCAGAACAGAGCACGCAGAAACGCCTGGGCACGGTGCTTTTTTACGGCATCGTTGGGATCCTGGCTTATTTCGTGTTCCTGGTCTTCCAGCCTTTTCTTCCCGCGCTGGCCTGGGCCATCGTCATCGTCGTCGTTTCTTACCCGGCCTATCAGCGCCTCGCGCTTCGCTTTCAGCCCACCCTGGCGGCATTGATCTGCACATTCGGAATCACGCTGATCCTCATCGTACCGGCGCTGCTGGGCATGGCTGCGTTCGTGCACCAGGGCGTGCAGGCCGTGCAAACCCTGCAACAGCAAATCCAGAACGGGCATTTCGATTGGATGAACCGCGTGTGGCTCGAATTGCAATCGCGCTTTCCCGATAACGACACCACCAACCTCGCGACGCTCCTGAGCCGCTACGCCGATCAAGCCGCGGCCTACATTGCCGCGCGCCTCGGCACGCTCTTGAAAAATACCGCGCTGTTTCTGTTTCATCTCAGCGTCACCATGCTGGCCATGTTTTATCTCTACCGCGATGGGCCGGCGTTCATGGCCCGGGTGCGCGAAATCTTGCCGTTCGAATCCGCTCATAGCGATCGCATGATTCGCGAAGCCAACGATCTGATTTTTGCCAGCGTGGTCTCCAGCATGGTGGCTGCCGCGGCGCACGGAATTCTAGGTGGCCTCGCTTTCGGCCTCGCGGGAATCACCGCGCCTGTCTTCTGGGGCGTGATGATGGGATTTTTCTCGCTCGTGCCGGTCGTGGGATCCGCGCTCATCTGGGCGCCGGCGGCGATCAGCCTGATTGCGGAAGGGCACATCGCGGCGGGAATCATAGTGGCGCTGTTCTGCAGCGTAGTCGTGGGCCTGGTGGACAACGTCCTGCGGCCCTGGGTGATCAGCGGGCGGGCGGAAATGGGCGGCCTGGTGGTTTTCATCAGCGTGCTGGGCGGCATCAGCGTGTTCGGACTGCTGGGGGTGGTGGTCGGCCCGATCATCGTAGCTACCGGGGCCAGTCTGCTGGACCTCTACGCACCCAGTTCACCCGCTGGAAACATCGGCGTGCGAACGCATGGGAAGAAAAACCGTGCCGTGCTAGAGTAGCCCCCTTCGGACGGGTACGCATGAGCAAAAACTCCAAAACAAAAGTCGCGACAAGCAAACACGCCGCGCCAAAACACGCTACCCTGCCGCCGGAAAAACTTTGCTGGCGCTGCGATCCCGCTACCATTCCGTTTGAGACCACCGCCGAAGTTCCGCCCTCTTCCGGTGATCCCGGCCAGGAACGCGCGCTGCGCGCCCTGCGCATGGGCGTGGAATTGACCGCCCCCGGCTACAACCTCTTCGTCTGCGGACTTTCCGGCACCAGCCGCGGCGGCATGATCGTGCGCATGATCGAAGGGCTGCATCCGCAGAGCGAGCCGGCTCCCGATCGCGCTTACGTGAATAATTTCAAGAACGCCGACCGGCCGCGCCTGCTCACCCTGCCGCGCGGCCAAGCCAACGCGTTCAAAAAAGAAGTCGAGTCCGGCATAGACTTTCTGCGCCGCCGCATTCCCCAGGTGTTCGAAGGAGAACCCTTCCAGCGCCAGAAAACCCGCATCGTCGAGCGCTTCACCGTGCGCGAAAAAGAATTGATGGATGATTTCACCCGCCGCATCGCCCGCGAACAATTCGCGCTGGGCCGCATGCAAGTGGGCGCTGTAGCCCTGCCGGAGATTTTCCCGGTGCTCGATGGCGCAATGGTCCCCATCGAAGAAATCCCCAAGATGGTGCAGGAAGGCAAACTCGAAAGCGTCGCCGCCGAAGAACTCGAGCGCAAATACGATCAGTTCCGCCAGGAATTCACGGTCGTGTACCGCAAAACTCTTTCGCTCTCCCGCGAGCTTGCCAGCGAAATGAGCTACCTCGAGCAGGAAGCCGCCTCCGTGCTGGTGGACGGCGTCATCGAAGAACTAAAAGAAAAATATCCCAGCAGCCAAATCGCGGAATACCTTGAGGAAGTCCGCCACCACATTCTCGATAATCTCGAACCCTTCAAAGAACGCGAAGGCGAAGAAGATCAGCCACCCTCCGAAGGCGGCGGTGGCCCGCGCGTCGAGCGCCAGGAACGCGATCCCTTCCGCGTGTACGGCGTGAACGTGATTCTGGCGCACGGCGAACGCGAGCAGTGCCCGGTGATTTTCGAAACCATCCCCACGTACGCGAACATGTTCGGCACGATTCATCGCAGCTACGATACTCGCGGCGGATGGAACTCCGATTTCATGGATCTGCGCGGCGGTTCGCTGCTGCGCGCCGATGGCGGATTCCTGGTGATGTACGCGCTCGACACCCTGACGGAAACCGGCGTCTGGCGCACCCTGAAGCGCACGCTGAATCACGGCAAGCTCGAAATTCAGCCCGTGGACGTGTTTTTTCCGTTCAGCCCCGCGGCCCTGAAGCCCGAACCGATTGACGTGCACGTAAAGATCATCCTGATCGGCGACCGCGATATGTACGAGATGCTCTACGATTTCGAGGAAGACTTCAAAAAGATTTTCAAAGTGCGCGTGGAATTCGACGAAGAAATGAAGTGGAACGACGAAGTCATCCGCCAGTATGCCGGCCGCCTGCGCAAGATTTCCGACGACGAGCGCCTCTATCCCTTCGATCGCACCGCGTTCGCCGCGATTCTGGAGCACGGCGTGCGCCTCGCCGGCCGCCGCGGCAAAATCACCACCCGCTTTTTCGATCTGGCCGACCTGGCGCGCGAATCTTCCTACGTTGCGCGCAACGAAAATCAATCGGTGGTCACCGCCGCGCACGTGCGCCACGCTCTCGATTCCAAAATCGAGCGCCACAACCTCACCGAATCGAAAATCCGCGAAATGATCGAGCAGAATCTCTTGTTCATTGACACCACCGGAACCCGCGTCGGCCAGGTGAACGGCCTCAGCGTGATGGAAATCGGCGGCTACGCTTTCGGCAAGCCCGTGCGCATCACCGCTTCCGCTTCACCCGGAAAAGTCGGCATCATTAATATCGAGCGCGAATCAAATCTCAGCGGCCGCTTCCACGATAAGGGCGTGCACATCATTTCCGGTTACATGCGCCGCACTTTCGCGCAGGATAAGCCGCTCGCGCTTTCCGCCAGTCTCTGCTTCGAGCAGTCCTATTCCGGCGTGGACGGCGATAGCGCCAGCTCCACGGAAATTTACGCGCTGCTCTCCGCGCTTTCCGGCATCCCCATCCGCCAGGAACTCGCCGTCACCGGCTCCGTGAATCAACAAGGGGACATCCAGCCCATTGGCGGCGTGAATCAGAAAATCGAAGGCTTCTACGACATCTGCAAAATGAAAGGCCTCACCGGCGGCCAAGGCGTCCTGCTCCCCTCCGAAAATGTGGACGATCTGATGCTCCGCGAAGAAGTAATCGAAGCCGTAGCCAAAGGCCAGTTCCACTTGTATCCCGTCGCCACCGTCGAACAGGGCATCGAAATTCTCACTGGACGCCACGCCGGCAAGCGCCTGGCCAACGGAAAACATGAGCCCGACACCGTCTTCAGCAAAGTGGACGCCCGTCTCCACGAAATGGCAATAGCCCTGCGAAAGTTCGACTAGCCCTTCCGCCGCGCCGCAGCTAGAAGTGGCTCGCGACGTTCTGCGCTAATAACGGATTCTCTTTCATCCCGGCCTTCGCGTTCGCCACATGCTCCTGATAATCCTGCCGCGAGTTCTCCGTGGTGATCAGCGCTGCCGCAAATTCCATCTCCGCATCGCCTCCCCGAATGCTGATCGCTTTTTTCACCCAGACGTATCCGTTTAACCCAGCCGCCGGATTCACCCAGTTCGCACGATTCCCTGCGCCACGCGACATTCGCAAAGCCATCTCCAACTGCCGGTAAGTTTCGACCAAATACCCATAATCGAAAGCCGCCAGCGCGCCACGTTCGTCGCGCTCGGCCCGCGCCGCCATCTCAGAAAGCAACTCCTTCGCCACCGCCGCGTTATTGTGGCTATAAAGCGCCGCCCGCCGAATCGTCTCCATCCGCACCAGCACCGGCGTTTCGGGACCCAGCAAATGCAACGTGTCCGCCACTAGATGACTCACGTCGTAACTTTCTTCTCCGGAGAGATTCCAAGTCGCGCTGGTCCACGGCAGCGATTGCGCCGAACCGATATTGATCGGGTGGCAAACCAGCGGCGGCCCCGCAAGCGCCGGCGCGGCAAGCATCACGAATAGCGCGAGAATCCTTAGCGAATGTTGCATTGCACGAGAAATGTGATGTGTCATTTTGTCGTCTCCTTGCAGGGCGGCTTTTTCTTCCTGCGCAAGGAAAGACGCGAAACGGAAGCGCACCGTTAACAGCCGCGGACTCGGCCCGTGAAAATCGACGCAGCACTCATTCCTCAATCCTTGGCGGCCCTTTCAATCCCTTCTTCGCATGTCCCAGACCAAGCTTGTCCCACCAAGCGCTCATATCGTCGCCGTCCAGCGCATTTTGCCGCGTCACACCAGCTGGCGGAGGCAGGAGCAGCGCCAACCGATCGTAAAGGCGCCCCCTGTCTTCCGCATCCACGCGCCGGAAAAGATTCAGCAACGTGAACGCGTCGCGAGGCCGCGCTTCCGCCAGCAAAATCGTCAAAGCTTCTGAACGAGCCTGCGAATTCTCCACGTCAAAATTCAATGTCTCCAGCGCCTCGCGAAATCGCTCGCTGGCGTCATCGAAATAAGGTGCTCCCGGACCAATTCCGGGGCGCGATTCCGCGGCCGCGCCCGCCGGAACCAGTGACTGCCGAAATCCATGCTGCAAATCCACCCAGCCCGCCGTCACGCGCAGAATGCTCACGCCGGCATCGGTCACCTGCAACGTGTACGCGCAACCCATATCCATCGCGTACGCCCCAGGCGTGCGCACCAGAAACACATAGGGCGGAGCTGTAACCGCTGCGTGAATCGTTCCGCGGACCAGCCGAATCTGTTGTTGCGTCGGGTTTGCCTGCAGCAGCGTCAAATGTGAATTCGGATCCACATCAATTTCACCCAGACCATCCACTCGCAACCGCACGCGCGAAGCCGCATCCGTTTCGAGTGATTGTCCGATCTTCCAGCCGTCATTTCGCGCGGCGATCCTGCCGTCAATCCGCGGCGAACCTTCGGCCCCAGCAATCGTCCACGCCGCGCGACCCGTCAGCGCCCGCATCAGCCAGACGCTACCAAGAAGCAGCACCACTGCGGCCGCCACCCGCAACCATTCCGTCCGCCGCGAGCGTGTGTGAAGTGGAGAAGTCGCGGCAGCAGGGAACTGGAGTTCGCGAAGTTCCGGACGAAAACGCCCCAGCAGCTTTTCCAGCCGCTCCACTTCCGGATCCGGCGTTCCCGAACCATCCCAAAGATATTCGTCACTCATGAGCTATGCTCTTTCCCAGTTTTTCTCGCAGTTGCTTCATTCCGCGATGCAAATTCACCCGCACGGACGCCGGCGTGAGACCCGTCCGCGCTGCAATTTCCGGCCCGGTCATTCCCTCGACCAGCCGCAAGCTCAAAGTCTCGCGATACGCCTCCGGCAGAGATTGAATCGCCTCGAGCGCCGCTCGCGCCTCCTGCTCGTCGGGATCGTTTCTGCCCGCCGTGTCCTGAAATTCCGCGGCCTCCCGCGGCCGCCGATGAAAATCGTGCGCGCGGTTCCGGGCAATCGCCAGCAGCCAACCCGCAAACGCCGTCGGCTCGCGCAGACTGTCCAACCGCCGCAACATAATCAGAAATACATCCTGGACGAGGTCGTCAACTTCCGCGTACGGCACGTGCGCCAGCAGAACGCCGTGCACCATTCGGGCGTAGCGTTCATAAAGCTCGCCGAACGCCGCACGGTCGCCGCCGCGTGCCGCCTGCACCAGTTCCGCGTCTTGGGAAAAGTCTCCCATGGAGTGGTTCGCTGGCATGGGAGCTTCTCGGATTAGCAGCACCCGGTCAAGAGCTGCAACCACGCAAAATTGCCTCGACTAGAAGACGGACGAAACATCGCAACTGTTATCCACCCGTAAACAATTGAAAATATGACCGTTGCAGGTGTATGTTCTGCTGTTGACAGATGTAATCAGTATGATATCATACAGATATTGAGTTCGGGAGGAGTTCCATGAGAGAAAAACCAGCCTTTTCGCTCCCCGGCGGAGCCATGGTGTTGTTGCTGATCGTCGCAATCGCCGGCACCGTGTTCGTGCTGATTAGCTCCGCCCAAATGCAAGTCACCGCCGGGATCTTCGTTGCGATGTTCGCGCTCGGCGTCGAAGTGATTTGCCTGAAGGGCCTGCTGATCGTGAACCCCAACGAAGGCCAGGTGCTGCAGCTGTTCGGAACTTACGTGGGCACGCTGCGTAACCAGGGACTCCGCTGGGTAAATCCATTCACGACGAAACGCCGAATTTCCCAGCGCGTGCGAAATTTCGAAACGTCCAAGCTGAAGGTCAACGACCTCGACGGCAATCCCATCGAAATAGCGGCCGTGGTCGTCTGGCAAGTGGTAGATACAGCCGAAGCGGTCTTCCAGGTGGATAGCTACGAGAACTTTGTGCAGGTGCAAAGCGAATCGGCGCTGCGCACCATGGCCACTCCCTACGCGTACGATTCGCACGTCGCGGGACAAATGAGCCTGCGCAGCCACATCGCCGAAACCGCCGCGGAACTGCAGAAAGAAATTCAGGACCGCCTGGCGAAGGCTGGCGTGCAGGTAGTCGAAGCGCGCATCAGCCACCTGGCCTACGCCGCGGAAATTGCCGGAGCGATGCTGCAGCGCCAGCAAGCTTCCGCGATCATCGCCGCGCGGCAGACCATCGTCGAAGGAGCGGTGAGCATCGTGCAAATGGCGCTGGATCAGCTTTCGGAAAGAAAAGTTGTGGAGCTCGATCCGGAGCGCCGCGCCGCGATGGTCAGCAATTTGCTCGTGGTGCTGTGCGGTGAACGCAGCCCGCAACCGGTGGTGAACGCGGGCTCGCTGTACAGCTAGAGGCGAGATGACGGAGCGCAAACCATTTCTGCTGCGGCTCGATCCCGCGACGCACGTCGCGCTGGAGCGCTGGTCCGCGGATGAATTGCGCAGCGTGAACTCGCAGATCGAATATCTGCTGCGTCGCGCGTTGCAGGAGGCTGGCCGTTTACCTCGGCCGGCCTCCGACGCGCCGGCGCCATCTGCGCAGGTGCCCACCGCGGAGACCGCGAAGTCGTAAGCGAATTTCGGTGCGACGAAAAAATTCGCAGCCTGCCGGAATCAGATGCGGCGCCGCATTTGCATCGACGCCGTGATGGTCTGGCCCTTGCGGTCAATCAGTACCTTATACTGATAGCCCACCTGCCGAAACAGATCGCGCACCGCTGCCAGCGTAAGGTCCGCCGCCGCGTCGTCGCCGATTCCCGCAATCACATCCCCCGGCACAATCCCCGCATGAGCCGCGGGCGTTCCGGGCTGCACCGCCACCACCTCGAAAATTTTCAGATTCGGCCCCTTCGCAATGATCGCAAGCCCGCTCATGTCCTCGTCGGTGTCGTGATTCAATTGCACGTTGGGCTCTAGAATCACGCGCTGGCGCGGAAAATCATAAATCACGGTGAAGCGCCGCAGAAAATTGCCGCCGATCGCGCCGGCAATATTCTTGTCCGCTCCGGCTTTTGTTTTTTCCTGGGTAAAATCGCCGACAATATCTTCCAGCTGGTACGGACCAATCTGAAATGTCTTCAGCCGGCCTAGAAAGATCTTCGCGCCGCCATCCACTTCCGGATAAGACGCCGCTTCGCTCTTGAAATGCGCTGCGGAAATGCGCTGCGAATCCATGAATCCCCGGTAGAAAATCACTCCCGAATCCAGCGCCGTATCCACTGCGAAGTCCGCGGACATCGTGCGGTGCCCAGGCACGTCAAATTTGGCGCGAATCAGCGGCACCGGCCCGGCGAAAGTCAGCGGGAAACTTTTCCCTTGTCCGGAATAAGTAAAAACGCTCGGATCATAGAGCTGCACCGTCTCCCGGTGGTAATCCACTTGCACCACTACGCGATCGAAGAAATCTCTGCCCAGAGTTCCTTGATAAGGCTGCCCCACTTGTCGCGCAAAATCGTCACGGGAAACTACCGGCAGAGTGAGGAGCGGAAGTTGCACCCCGGCCAGCGCCAGCACCGCATACTGCAACGCGTTCGCAGTGGTATCGCCGGCTACTTTGCGATCCACCGTACATTTTTCGGCGGCCGAATCCAGTTCAAAAAGAACCGGCTTGCCGCCGTTGAGACGCGCGGGCAGGAAAATCAAATTGCGCAGAAACACCGCCGGAATCTGCGAGGCATCTCCTCCGAAGGAAAAGTGCGGCGCCATGATGTCCTGCGGGGCAGCCGGCGCAGGCGCAGCCGGAGGCGTGGGCGCAGTCTTCTGCTGTGCCGTCAGCGCGGGACGCGCAGCCCAGCCGCACAGCACAATGCAGCCAGCAACCAGGTATTTTGCGCGGCGCCGATTCATCATCCCTCCCGTGACAGCTGCAAATATCCCAAACCGCATGCGTCTGCGAACACGCCAGGCGATTATACGAGCTATGGCCCCGGCGCAAGATATCCTTCGCGCGAAAAAATCCGGTGCGTCGCTTTCTTGCCCTCGGTCGCGAACGGCTGGCCGTTGCCATCCAGCACCTGCACGCTCAGCGCGTGGAATTGTCCATCGTGCACCGGCGTGATCCCCAGCAGATATTGATGGCGCAGCGCCGCGGCGATTTGCTCGTACATCGGCGCGAAATCCTTCGCCGAAACCGGAAAAAACGCCCGCCCGCCGGTAATCGCCGCCAGCGAAAGCAGCGCCTGATCCGCCTGCGCAAACACCTGAGAATCCTGTTGCGGCGCCGCGGTTGCTTTCTTCTTCTTATCAGCCTTATCCGGCGGCCGGCGCAGCCAGCCACCCAGCGCCACGGGGAAAATCACCACATCCCGCGCGCGCAGTTTTTGCACCAGCGCATCCCACCGCGCCGGTGACGAAGAATCCAGGCCAGTGGTCAGCAGCACCAGCGCTTTCTTGCCGCTCACGGGAGCGATCCAATCCAAAGCCGTGGATACCGAGTCGTAAAAATTCAGCTCGCCCATGCCCACGGAAAATTGGATTTGGCCCAGCGCGTTGAACAGCGCATTTTTATCGGGCGTGAACGCCAGCACCGCCCGCGGCGCCTGATCGTAGGTGACCAGCGCCACCTGATCGTCCGGCCCCAGGCCATCGAGCAGCGCGTAGGCAGCCGCGATATGCTGATTCTGAATCAGGTATACGGCCGGACTTGTCTCCACCATCACCAGAATTTGCGCGGGCGCATCGGTGGGAGCGAAAAACACGAGCGGCCGCTCGCTGCCGGCAGTAACGACGCGAAAATTCTTGCGCTCCAGGCCGCTGACGAAATCGCCACCGTTGGCGAGCACGCTCACGCCGATCTGCACCATCTCGGTGGTCACCTGCAG
>Ga0209038_10000111_pt1 | contig 25628 bp, 29 predicted proteins | sample BogFormECP03_OM3_FD_188237 | JGI IMG/M metagenome (GOLD analysis project Ga0209038, IMG submission 188237) | Bog forest soil microbial communities from Calvert Island, British Columbia, Canada - ECP03_OM3 (SPAdes) (version 2) | ecosystem: Environmental > Aquatic > Freshwater > Wetlands > Bog ...
GGACAGGGTCCCCGCCGGGAGCACCGAGCGCAGGGCATCCATCGCGCCGATCTCGCCCCGCAGCGTGCCCGACACCGATGAGACGATGTGCATCACGTGGCTGTAGGACTCGACCTCCATCAGCTCATCCACGGTCACGCTCCCGTACTCGCATACCCGACCCAGGTCGTTGCGCCCGAGGTCGACGAGCATCACGTGCTCGGCGCGCTCCTTCTCATCACCGAGGAGCTCCTCGGCTATTCGGCGATCCTCCTCGGGGTTCGCGCCCCGCGGGCGGGTTCCCGCGATCGGCTTCGTGCTGACGTGGCGGCCTGTCACGGTCAGGAGCGGCTCCGGACTCGCGCCCGCGACCTGGAAGTCTCCGAAGTCGAGGAAGTACATATACGGGCTCGGGTTGACCGCGCGCAGGCCACGGTAAATCGAGAATGCCTCGACCGGCACCGGGGCCGACCACCGCTGGGAGGGCACCACCTGAAACGCATCGCCCGCGTAGATGTACTCCACGATGCGCGCCACCATTCCCTCGAACTGCGCCCGCGGCATGTTTGACTGAAACGTCGGCATCTCTCGCACGCTGCCCCCGGGGTGCTGGCTGCCGGGGACCGGACCGGCGAGCACCGCCCGTACCTCCTCGATCGTGCCCACGGCCGCCGCATATGCGCGCTCGATGTCGGGCTCGGCGTGGAGATCGACGTTCGCGAGGATCGTGACCGTGTGCTTGAGATGGTCGAACGCGACCAGCGAGTCGGACAGCATCAGCGCCATGTCGGGCAACCCGAGCGGATCGGGTCCCGGCTCTCCAAGCGGCTCCACCACCCGCACCAGGTCGTAGCCGAAGAACCCCACCGCGCCGCCGGTGAACGGAGGGCCGTCGGCCATCGGTGCCTGGTTGAAGCGACCGACACGCTCGGCCGCCAGGGCATAGGGATCGCCACCGTCGGCCAGTGACCAGCGCAGCACCGAGCGCGGACGGAAGCCGATGAACGACCACCGGCCCACCCTCTGCCCCTGGTCGGCGGACTCGAGCAGGAACGCCGGCTGCCCAGGCGCCAGCGCGCGCAGCTTCAGGAAGGCCGATACAGGCGTGCCGCAGTCCTCGACGAAGCTGTGTCTGAGCGGGATCAGGCTGTGCCCATCGGCGAGAGCGCGAGCCTCCTCGAGGGTCGGCTCGACCGCCAGGTGGGTCCCCTCCTGCGCGTTAGGAGCGACGGCCATCGAGCACCCGCTCAGCTTCGGCGAGAGAGCGCCCGCGGCTGCGCAAGAGCACGAGCAGGTGATAGAGCACGTCGGCCGTCTCCTCATCCACGCGCTCATCTGACTCCTCCCGCGCCGCGCGCGCCACCTCCTCGGCCTCCTCCATCACCTTCGCGCCGATCCGCGGCGGGTCCTCGAGCAATTCCACCGTGTAGGAGCCCGGCGGTCGCTCGCGCGCGCGCTCGAGCAGCGTTCGCTCGAGCGTCGGAAGCGCCTCATATGGCGCGCCGGGGTCCAGATCGCCCCGGTAGAAGCAAGTGCGCTCGCCGGTGTGACAGGCCGGGCCGGGCGGCTCCACGAGCGCCAGCAGGGTGTCGCCGTCGCAGTCCAGCCTCAACGCCCGCACCTTCTGCACGTTCCCGCTGGTTTCGCCCTTGTGCCACTGCTCACCGCGCGATCGGCTCCACAGGTGCAGCTCACCCGTGCGACGCGTGCGCCTCAGCGCCTCCTCGTTCATGTAGGCCAGTGTCAACACCTCGCCGGTGCCCCAGTCCTGGACCACGCACGGCGCGAGGCCCTGCTCATCGAAGGCAACCTGCCCGTCGATCGGATCGCCGCTCGGTGTGCTCATGCGCCCGATTGTAGGTCGAGCCCGTTGGATGCCGGTTTCAGACAGACTTCCCAGGACCATGGCATCGGTGCTCGAACGCAAGCTCCTGGTGGTCACGGGCAAGGGTGGCGTGGGCAAGACGACGATGGCCGCCGCCCTCGGCCTGCTTGCTGCCGAGCGGGGACTGCGGGCGATCGTGGTCGAGGTGGGTGATCAGGCGCGGCTGCCCGAGCTGTTCGGCCGGACCGCGCATGACGCGGGCGTCGAGACGAAGCTCGAGGAGAACCTGTGGAGCATCTCGATCGACCCCGACCGCGCGCTGCTCGAGTGGCTGCAGACGCTCGGCGGACGCGTATCGGGCCGGGTGCTCGCGTCGAGCAGCACCTTCCAGTACTTCACCGCCGCGGCCCCCGGCGCCAAGGAGCTCGTCAGCATGGTCAAGATCTGGGAGCTCACGCAGGGCGAGCGTTGGCGCCGGCGCGCGGACGGCTACGACCTCGTGGTGCTCGACGGTCCGGCCACCGGCCATGCGCTCGGGATGCTCCACTCTCCCCAGACCTTCGGTGCGATCGCGCGCGTCGGGCCGATCGCCGGACAGACCCAGCGAGTGCGCGAGCTGCTCGAGAACCCCGCACGCTCGGGATACCTGGCGGTGGCCCAGGGCACCGAGATGGCCGTCACCGAGACGCTCGAGCTGACCGATGGGCTGCGCCGGCACCTCGGCCGCGAGCTCGAGCTCGTGATCGTCAACGGGGTGCTTCCCCAGCGCTTCACCGGCGCGGAGCTTCAGCGGATCTCGCAGCTGAACGGGCGTGCGCGCCGGCCCGTGAAACGGGCCGTGAGCACGTCGCAGGAGCGTCGCGAGATGGGGTCAGATGACGCGGTCGTGCGCTCGGCCGCGCTGGCCGCCCGTGCCGTACATGACCGCGCACGCTTCCAGCACAACCAGGTCGCGCGCCTGCGCCGCCGCCACTTCGAGGTGGTCGGGGTGCCCTTCATGTTCACCGCCGCACTCGACCTGCCCGCGGTGCGCCGGATCGCTGAGCACCTGGGGCGAACACTCTGACCCAGCACCTAAAGGGGCTGGGGATCTATTAACTCTTTTCCAGGTGCGTATAACCATGGTTATACGCACTGTCGGATTGGTATAAGACCCTGCCCTCCGATCGGTTTCGATCGCAGCGAGGCGTAGCTCTCTCCCGGGTCAGGTGATGCCTAGGCGATCGAGCGATCCCTCATCGGCACGCCAGTCGCGGCGCACGCGAACGGACAGGTCCAGGTAGACCTGGCAGCCGAGCTCGCGCTCTGACTCGCGCCGCGCGGCCATGCCGATCGCCTTGATCATCTTGCCCTGGGCACCGACCAGTATCCCCTTCTGGGAGTCGCTCTCCACCCAGATCAGGGCTCTCACCCTCGCAAGGCCGTCACGGGGCCGTTCGATCTCCTCGACGATCACCTCGACAGCGTGCGGCACCTCCTGGAAGGTGCGTCTGATCACCGCCTCGCGAACCAACTCGGCCAGCAGCACCTCGAGTGGCTGGTCGGAGATGGTGTCCTCGCCGAACATGAACGGCCCCGCCGGCATCCGCGCGTGCAGGTGCTCGACGAGCGCCGGCACGCCCACTCCCGTGCGGGCCGAGATCGGAAACACCTCCTCGCCCACCTCCAGCGCGGCGGCTTGTTCAAGAGCCACTGCCATCGCGGCACGCGACAGCCGATCGGCCTTGTTCACCGCGATCGTCACCGGCGTTCCCGTGCTCGCGAGCGCCTGCGCGATGAAGCGGTCACCGGGGCCCACGCCCTGCTCGCCGTTGAGGATCAGCAGGGCGACGTCAGAGCCCTCGAGCTCCTGGCGCACGCGTCGCGCCATCCGTGCGGTGAGGGTGTCGCGTGGGCGCTGAACACCGGGCAGGTCCACGAGCACGATCTGGGAGTCGCCGCGTGAATGCACCCCCCGGATCGCACGGCGGGTGGTCTGTGGTCGATCGGAGACGATCGCGACCTTCTCTCCCACGACGTGATTGACGAGCGTCGACTTGCCCACGTTGGGTCTGCCCGCCAGGGCGACGAAGCCACTGCGGGTCACCCGCGCTCCCGAGCGAGCAGCTGATCCTGGAGCGCGAGCATCTCGCCGTCGTCGGTCTCGTGGTCCATCCCCACCAGATGCAGCACCCCATGAACGATCGCGGTGCGCAGGTCAACCGTATGCTGCGGGCAGATCACGACATCGCCGAGCTCACGGGGACTCGCAGCCGGTCCACTCTCAGCCGGCTCGGCACCGTCGATCGGAAAGGACAGCACGTCGGTGGCCGTCGGCTTTCCGCGGTGCTCTTGATTGAGTCGCGCGATCCTCTCGGCGTCGACGAACTCGATCGCCACGTGGCCATCCTCGACTCCCGCGGAGGCCGCCGCCAGAACACACAGGCGCCGCACCTCCTCGCACGTGGGCGCGTCACCTACGAGCTGCGCCCCGAAGACCTCGACATCGAGCATCTGGGCTCAGCGGGGAGCATCGGCGGATCGCTCCGGGATGCTCGATCGGTCCGGCGCATCGCGCTGGGAGTGCACGCCATAGGCCTCGACGATGCGCTGCACGAGCTTGTGGCGCACGACATCCTCGGCGCCGAATCGCACGAACTCGATCCCCTCGATCTCGTCCAGCACGTCCCCGACCACGATCAGCCCAGACTGCTGCTCGCGGGGAAGGTCCACCTGGGTGACATCCCCGGTCACGACCATCCGTGACCCGAAGCCCAGGCGGGTGAGGAACATCTTCATCTGCTCGGGCGTCGTGTTCTGAGCCTCATCGAGAATCACGAACGAGTCGTTCAGCGTGCGCCCCCGCATGAATGCGAGCGGAGCGATCTCGATGACCCCCCGCTCGATGTACTGCGAGACCTTCTCCGGATCGAGCATGTCGTGCAGCGCGTCGAACAGCGGCCGAAGATATGGATCGACCTTGGCCATCAGGTCACCCGGCAGGAACCCCAACCGCTCACCCGCCTCCACGGCGGGCCGCGTGAGAATGATGCGGTTCACCTCGTGGCGCGCCAGCGCGGCCGAGGCCATGGCGACCGCGAGGAACGTCTTGCCGGTCCCCGCGGGCCCCACGCCAAAGGTGATCGTGTTCGCTCGGACGGAGTCCACGTAGCACTTCTGGTTGACCGTCTTTGGCGCCACCCGCAGACCGCGGTGACGCCACACCACGTCCTCGAGCACGCGTGCGGGAGACTCGTGAGCGTCGAGCGCACCCGTAACCGCTGCGATCGTTCCCGGGCCGATCTGATGGCCGCGGGAGATCAGCTCGGAGAGCTCGCGCACCACGCGCTCGCCGGCGTCGGTCTCCCACTGCTCTCCGTCGAACGTCAGCAGGTTTCCACGCAGGAAGACCTTGCACTCCAGATGAGCCTGCAGCGCGCGCAACACGTCGTCCTGGCTGCCCGCCAGCTCGACGGCGACATCGTTTGGGAGCTCGACCTGCGTCCTCATCCGCTGAGCGACGCCCGAACCAGCCCGGAGACACGACTGCCGTCGGCGCGACCGTCGACGGCGGCCATCGCCTGCTTCATAACCCTGCCCATGTCCTTGGCCGACTCCGCCCCGCTGTCGCGCACGGCCTGCGCGACGATCTCCTTCAGCTGCTCCTCAGAGAGCTCGGCCGGCAGGTAGGAGCTGATCAGCTCGCCCTCGGCTTCCTCGCCGCCGGCGAGGTCCTCGCGCCCGGCCTCGCGATAGGCCCGAGCGGCCTCCAAACGGCGCTTGCGCTCACGGCGCAGCACGGTGAGCTCGTCGTCCGATCCCTCCTTGGCGGCCTTCTGCAACTCGGACAGCACCAGTCGCAGCGCGCCGACCTTCTCCTTCTCTCCAGCGCGCATCGCCCCCTTCAGGTCATCCCTGATCTGCTCGAGAATCGTCATCCTCAGACCAGGATACGCCGGTCGCGTGATATCTCAACGCTCCAGCGAGCCGGCGGCATGGGAGCCGCCGAGGCCGCCCCCGCGATCACGACTCGCCAAGTCAGCGGGACAGAATAGGGTCCCGCCCCATGAGCTCGTCCCTCTACGCCGCCGCCGTGGCTCCGTTCCTCTCAGAGGTGCAACGCCTGCGCCCCGCTGACGTCGAAGTGATCGATGCCCACACACACCTCGGACTGGACGAGGACGGACGTTCGCTGACGCTGGCGCAGCTGCTCTCGCAGCTCGATGATGCGGGAGCACGGAGGGCGTGCGTGTTTCCCCTGCACGACCCCGAGCGCAAGCCCGCCTACAGCGTGCCCAATGACCGCGTGCTCGCCTGGGCAGGGGCGAGCGACGGCCGGCTCGTCCCCTTCTGCCGCCTGGACCCCGCCGAAGGTCCACTCGAGGAGAGCGAACGGTGCCTGCAGGCCGGGGCACGCGGAATCAAGCTGCACCCGCGGGCCCAGGACTTCGTGTTTGACGGCGCGGAGATGGACGACGTGTTCGCTCTCGCCGAAAGCGCGCGGGTGCCCATCCTGATCCACGCCGGACGCGGTCTGCCTCCTCTGGCGGAGGGGCTCGTCGATCTTGCCCTGCGCCATCCGGGTGCCGTCCTGATCCTCGCGCATGGTGCGATCTGCGATCAGGGGATCCTGACCACGAGCCTGGCCGATCATCCGGGCGTGCTTTATGACATCTCCTGCTTCTTCCCCCTGGACGTCGTGGAGCTGTTCGCGCGGGTGCCGGCCGAGCGGATCGTGTTCGCCTCAGACCCGCCCTACGGCCTGCCGGCGACCACCCTCTACATGGCGCTGCGGGTGGCCCAGCACGCCGGCCTGGACGAGGTGGCGACCAGAGGCGTGCTGGGCGCGACGATGGCGAAGCTCCTCGACGGCGAACCCCTGCCCGCGGTCACCGCTCCACGGCGCGGACCAACGATCACCCTGTCGGGAAGGCTCGCGCGCGTTTACGGGTACGCCAGCCTGGTCGGTCCGGCGCTGTTCAGCGGTGCGCTCGACCAGGCGCGAGCGATGCTCGACATGGCGATCGCCGCCTGTCGCGACCCGGAGCCGGGATCCGTGGGCGACGCGCTCTACACGATCGGCGCAGCACTGAGTGCCGCAGAGACGCTGATCCAGACCGAGGACAGCCTGCGCCCGGCAATCGACCTCGTATATCGAGCGATCGTGCGTGCGGCCACCGAGATTCCAGACGCTTGATCGACAACCACGCGCTGAAGGCGCGTTCAGCCCGCCGTCAGCCACACGGCCGCCCACTCCCCGCCGCGTCGCACCTCGCGTGTTTGCAACGCCAACCGGTCCGCGAACGCACGCGTGACCTCCTCGACCTCCTCCTGCAGCAACCCGCCGGCCAGCAGGTGCGTTGGCGCGCGGGGCATCGTGCTCGCGAGCTCGAGCAGCAGGGGCCGCAGCAGGTTCGCCACTACCACGACCGATCCCGGCGGTCCATCGACGCCATCGACCCAGGGCAGCGCCTGTGCGCGCAGGTCGAAGTGGCGCACCTCGATGCTCACTTCGTTGACCGCCGCATTCGCGCGGGCCGCCTCCACGCTCTCGCGCTCGTGGTCGAGCCCGAGCACGGGCGCAAAGCCCAGACGCGCGGCGGCTATCGCCAGCACGCCTGAGCCGGTGCCGATATCCAACAGCGGCCCCGCCGGGCGCTCCAGTGCTGCCAGCCCGAGCAGCAGCTCGAGGCACAGCCTGGTAGTGGCGTGACCGCCTGTGCCGAACGCCTGGCCGGGGTCGATCACGATCTCCTCGACGCCCTCATCGCGTGGGACGCTCGAGGACTCCCACGGAGGTCTCACGTGCAGGGCCGGGACCCTCAAGCGGCCGCCGTCCAGACGCTGAGCGGCCACGGGTGGAGGCGGCGGCTCGATCAGGACGGGGCGATGAAAACGCTTCCAACGCTCGCGCCAGTCGTCCGCGGTCTCGCTGGTCGAGATCTCAACCAGCGCATCGCCCACTGCCGCGTTCAGGTCGGGAAGGCTCGGCAGCTCTCCCGGCGCCCCATACACGGCGTACTCGATCGACCCGCCTGCCACCTGCACCTCCTCCACACCCGCGGGCACGAGCTCGAGAAGCTCCGCCAACACGAGTTCGGCGTGCTCACGCCGAACACGCACGGCAAGGCGGATCACGCCGCCTGGCTGCCGAACGCGCGGCGCAACTTGGCGAACATCGACTCGTCCGAGCGCAGGTTCTCGGGGGTTAGCGTCGTGTTCAGCCGCTCGAGCAGCTCGCGCTGCTCATCGTTCAGGCGGCGCGGTATCACCACGTTGACCACCACGCGCAGGTCGCCGCGACGACCGCCGCGGCCCAGCGAGGGCATGCCCTCACCGCGCAGCGTCAGCGCATCCCCGGGCTGCGTGCCCGCGGGCAACTCGACCGAAAGGCTGCCCTCGAGAGCCGACACCTCGAGCGTGCCGCCGAGCGCGGCAACGGGTGCGGCGACGTCGAGCGTCGTGATCAGGTGGTCGCCTTCGCGGACGAAGCGCTCGTCCCGCTTGACCCTCACGAGCACATAGAGATCACCGGCTGGAGCCCCCATCTCGCCTGCGTGCCCGCGGCCGGCCAGCCGGATGCGCTGCCCGTCGGCGATCCCCGCGGGCACCTCCACCTCCAGCGTGCGGCTGCTCGCCCGGCGGCCACGCCCGCGGCACTCGCGACAGGGCTCCGTGGGCACGCGTCCATCGCCATGGCACACGTCGCAGACCACCGTGCGCACCATCTGCCCGAAGGGCGTGCGCGTCGAGGCCTGGAGCTGTCCCGCGCCGCCACAGCGCTCGCAGGTCTCGATCGGCGTCCCCGGCTCTGCGCCGTTGCCGTGGCAATGCTCGCAGCGCTCGACCGCCTCAAAGGACACCTCCATCGACGCACCGTGAGCCGCCTCGACCAGATTCATCTCGACTGCGACCGCGATGTCGCCGCCGGATACCGGCCCCGAGCGGCCGGCTGCACCGCCACCGAAGAACGCGTCGAAGAGATCTCCGATCGAGCCGAATCCGTCGAAGTTGGGAGCGTACCCCCCCGACCTCAGCCCTTCGTGGCCATAGCGGTCATAGGTCGCACGCCGTTCAGCGTCCGACAGGATCTCGTATGCCTCGGCCGCCTCCTTGAACTTCTCCTCGGCATCGGGGTCGTGCGCGTTGACGTCTGGATGCAGCTCTCGGGCCAGCTGGCGAAACGCCTTCTTGATCTGCTGCTCTGAAGCGTCGCGCTTTACGCCCAGCACGTCGTAGGGGTCCCGCGGCGTGGACGTCGTGCTCATGCGCTGTCTCCTGCCGGCCGCTCATGCATGGCGGAGTCCGTTTCAGTTCTCGGCATAGGCGGCCTCGACGAAGCGTGAAAGCTCGTACGCGGCCTCGCGCACGGTGACGATCGCGCCCGCATAGTCCATTCGCACCGGCCCGATCACCGACACCGTGCCCAGCTTGCGCTGTGCTACCCCGTATCCCGTAGCGACGAGGGCGAGCGAACGCATCGCCGGGATCTCGTTCTCCTCACCGATCCTCACGTACACCCCGGACTCGCTGAGCGCCGCGCGCAGGACGCGCAGCAGCGCCACGCGACGCTCGAGCATGCTCATCAACTCATTGACCTGGCTCGCATCGGCGATCCGCCCCGCCGAGAGCAGCCGTCCCGTACCCTCGACATACAACGAATCCTCCGCCTCGGAGGAGAGCTCGCCGAAGGCGGGGATCAGGTGCTCGAGGAACGCCAGCTCGATCGCCGACAGGCTCGGGTCGACCAGACGCTGGTGCAGCATGCGCGCGCCCAGCCCGATGCCGATGAGCCGGTCGTTCAGGTACTCCCCCGCCCACGTCACGAGCCCCGGATCGACCGTGCTGTCGAATGCGCTGAGCATCTTTGAAACCCCGCCCGTGGAGGTGATGATCACCACCATCACCACCTGCGGCTGCAGCTCGAGCACCTCGATGTGCCTGATCGTCGCCGTGTTCAGAGATGGCGCCGAGACCACTGCCAGCAGGTTGGTCATCTGTGACAGCGCCTCCGTCGTCGCACGCATCGCCTCCTCCACCTCGCGGCGGATCAGCGAGAGCTCCATGCGAGGCTCGAGCTCGAGCCCCTGGCCCGAGGTGAGCATGCGATCGACCACATAGCGATGACCGGCGTCTGTGGGCAGGCGGCCGGCTGAGACATGTGGATGTGCGAGCAGGCCGAGCTCCTCCAGCTGCGCCAGTTCATTGCGCACGGTGGATGGGCCACAGTCGAATTCGGGGTCGGCGGCGATCGACCGCGACGCGACCGGTTGGCCGGTACGCAGGTAGTCGTCCACCACCTTGCACAGGATCCGCTCCTGCCTTGAGGTGAGCATGGCTTGATTGTAGGCGGCGGGCTGGCGCTGCCCGCGGTCCGGCACTTGTCCTGGACTTGGAGTGATTCGCCGGGAACGCAGGTCGATCGCGCCGATCGCGATGGACGCTTCCGAGCAAGGCAATCTGGCGCGCGAGCACTCACGCATTTGCCTGCGGGAAAGCGCCGCCGCCCACACCATCCGCGCCGTCGCCCCACCCTGCGGCGAGGACGCGTAGCAGTCGCCCTTCTCGCCGGAAGGCCACCTGACTGCGATTGACGAGGACGCATTCCCGCATTGCAGAGCCAAACCACCGGGAGGATCCGGTGGGCGACTGCGCGTGGTCGAGCCACCGCGGCTTGGCCCAGACCTCGCTCTCCAACCGAGCCGCTACGCTCACGGCCTTCAACTCTCCCTTTCCCTGAGCCATACGGCACACGCCGACCGCAGTTCAGCTCGTTACCGGCGAGCCCCGATGCAAACCAGCCGCTCGCTCTCAGGAGCCCCGGCGCTCACGGACGCATGAAGCGCATTGCACGAGCCGCTCGGAGCGACCGAGAACGTTCGACCGACGGCCGATCGGGGTCGAGCGTTTTCGCGCCAGCTTGGATTCGCAGGGTCACGCGGATCGGACGTTTCCGAGACCCCCTAAGGGGTTCTCGGACTGCCGCGCCGCCGGCATCGACGCCGGTGCTCCTCGCTTGACGGCTGCTCGATCCGCTCCTACAAGCAGCCCCATCAGACCCGAGCACCGTCCTTGGCGGCGGTGCCTTCACGACCGGCCAGGAGACAGACATGGCGTCCAATCTTTCCCCTCCATCTTCGACCGCTCACCGAGCGACCCGCCGAAAGGCAGGCGCAGCGCCACACGCCGATCGTGCCCGACCGCGCCGGGAGCGAGGTATCCGCCGCGGGCGTCGCGTTCTCGGCCGCTACACCGACCGGCTGGGCCACCGCCGCGAGATCGTCGCGCAACCGGGGCTGGCCGGAAGCGTGCTCGTTGTGGATCGCGATGTCCCGCGCCACGCCGATCGCCGGCTGGTCGCTCATCTTGGCGCAGATGAGCCCGTGGAGAACGCCGCGCTGGTCTGTGCCAGTTATCTGGAGAACACTCAGCGCGGTGACTGGCGGTGCAGGCAATTGACGCCGGAGGATTCCACCACGGCGCCCTTCCCCGAGCCCTGCGATGCGGAGTCCCTCGCTCGGGAGTGGGATGAGGCCGCGCCGGAGCCCTGCGACCGCGTGGGTCGCTCCTACCGACTGGAGCTCCTGCAGACCGGGATGTCGATTCCCGAGCTTCGCTGGCGAGGGCACTCACCTGCGCTGTCAGCGGCAGGGCCGGCGCCGGTGAGCGTGCGCGAGGCGATCGCGTGCCTGCAGGACTATGAGCCGGTGCGCACGCGCACCCTCCGGGCGCTCCTGCGCTACCGCGGCGATGGCGAGGTGTCGACGACGGTGTTGCGCGCCGAGCTGCAGCGCGTTCAGCACAGTCCGATCGTGCTCAACCGGAAGCTCCGCCAGGTCGTGCTCGCGACGATCGAGCGCGAGCACCTGAGCATGAGCGAGATAGCGATCCGCTGCGGGCGGGTCAAGCGCGATGCCAGCGGCAACGAGAGCGGCGAGACGAGCTGGCTGGCGCGACGTCTGGGGATCCTCCCGGAGGGCGGACGAGACATGCCCACACCCTGGATCCACAGCGACGTCCTGGGCCTGATCTCCCGCCAGGGCCTCGGGATCAGCCCGCGTGAAGTGGAACTGGGATGACCGCCGCGTGGGCAGCCGTCGAGCACAGCGTCGCCTCGGAGCTGATCCTCGTCGTGGAGTGCGATCTCCAGATCGGGCGCGCGATCGTCGGACAGCTCACAGCTGACGGCTATCGGGCCGAGCTCGCGCATACCGCTGAGCATGCACGGGTGCTCGCTCGTGGGAACGCTCCAAGTTTGGTGGTGATCGGAGATCTCGACTCCAGCAGGGGCGCGCTCGATTTGCTGGAAGACATACGCCGCCCGCGGTCCGCGGATGCTCCCTGGGCGCAAGACTCAGCGGTGATCGTGGTCAGCGCGACGGCGCAGGAGCTCGACCTGCTGCGCGCATTCGAGGCCGGAGCAGACGATTTCCTTGCACGCCCCGCTCGCTATCTCGAGCTGAGGGCGCGTGTGCGAGCGATCCTGCGCCGCACCTGGAATGCGCGGGAAAGCAGGCGAGCGATTCGGGTCGGCCCGCTTTCGATCGAGCCCAGCGCGCACTCGGTCAGCCTCCACGATCAAGCGGTGCATCTGCGCCCGCTCGAGTTTCAGCTGCTCCTCCATCTCGCGTCTGAGCCGGGCCGCGTGTTCGCCAAGCAGGAGCTGCTGCGAGCCGTGTGGGGATACCGCTCGAGCGGGTGCACGCGCACCATCGACAGTCACGCCAGCCGACTGCGGCGCAAGCTCGACCCGGGGGGCAGTGGGCGATGGGTGATCAACGTGTGGGGAGTCGGCTACCGGCTGATCTGAGCCCAGGCCGGCGCACTGGCGAGCCGGGCCTTCAAACACACACCAAATCTTCGCGGGCTCGAACAGCTCGGGATGCAGCAGAGCAGCGCGCGGCGGCCCATCGGGTCGCCGTCGCTCGTTAACCAAAACCGCCGGCCCGTGCCGGCTCGAGTGGACCGATCCCATGAGTTTTGGTCCCGGAAAGGAGCATCGCAATGCTCTCGTCGAACCCAAGCCCCGAACCGGGGATTGACCCCCTGGCGCCCCTGGAGCAGCTTTCACGCTGGCTCTTCGCCGCCACGATGCACATCGTGATCGGCCTCGTGATCGGCATGGTCACCGCGCGGCTGTTGCGCAGCAGACATCTGCACTGGAGCTGGGCGGCACCGGCACTTGTGCTGAGCGCGCTCGTGTACCCCTTTGCCGGCTTGACCTCCGTGCTGGGCGTCGCGGCTCTCAGTGCGCTGAGGTGGGGCCGGCGCTGGCACCGCGAAGATCTCGAGGCCGGGAGCGACCTCGCCGTTATCGCCGCGAGCCGTCAAGGACCAGTGGACAGCCTGTGCGTGCTTGCCCGCAGAGCGAGCCTCCGGCGCCGGGAGCGGCTGGGCGCGGATGGCTGGTTCCGCGGCGGGGATCTGATCCTCGGTCGCGACCAGAGCAGCCGCGTCGTCTCGATCCCGTTCGATCGCGACAGCGGAGGAACACACACGCTCATCGTCGGTGCCACCGGCTCGGGCAAGACGGTCACCGAGACCTGGATGGCAGTGCGGGCGATCGAGCGCGGCATGGGCGCGATTGTGGTCGACCCCAAGGGCGATCCTGGCATGTGCGGTGAGGTGCGTCGCGCGGCATACATGGCCGGTCGTGCCTTCATCGAGTGGAGCGCGGACGGCTCCCGTGTATACAACCCCTACGCACGGGGGAGCGAGACCGAGATCGCGGACAAGGTGCTCGCAGGTGAGCGCTTCACCGAGCCCCACTATCTGCGCCAGGCCCAGCGCTATCTCGGTCACGTGGTGCGCGCGCTGCGCGCGGTGGGGCGGGAGGTGAGCCTCCACGAGATCGTGCACCAGATGGATCCGTCGCAGCTCGAGTGCCTCGTGCGTGGCCTGCCCGAGGCGCAGGCGGATGCGACGCATTCCTACCTGGATTCGCTCACCACCCGCCAGCAGAGCGATCTGGCGGGCGTCCGCGATCGACTGGCGATCCTGTCGGAGTCCGACGTGGGCCCGTGGCTGGATCCGCAAACGCCGGGGGTCGAACGGTTCGAGCTGCTGCAGGCGGTGCGTGCCAGGGCGGTGGTGTACTTCAACCTGGAGTCCGACAGTCGCCCTCTGCTCACCCAGATGCTGGGCGCGGCGATCGTCCAGGATCTGCAGACCACGGTGGCGGCGCTTCAGGGACGGCCGACTCCCACGCTCGTGGTCATCGATGAGTTCTCGGCGATCGCTGCCGAGCAGGTGGTGCGACTGTTCAGCCGGGCACGCTCGGCGGGGTGCAGTCTGGTGCTGTGCACCCAGGAGCTCTCCGATCTGCGCCTGCCCGGACGGGACCGGCTTCTCGAGCAGGTGGTCGGCAACCTGTCCGTGCTGATCGCCCACCGTCAGGTCGTCCCCGACTCGGCCGAGCTGATCGCGAGCCTCGCCGGAAGCAGGGGGGCGTGGAGAAGCTCGCACCACAGCGACGGCAGGATGACCCGCACCCGCACCCACGAGGGCGTGCTCGAGGCGAATGAGATCGTGAGCCTCGGAGTGGGCCGAGCGGCGGTGATCGTCCTCGCCGATGGCCCGGACGTGCGCATCGCACGCATCTTCTCCACCCAGCGGCATCGCTGACGGACATCTCGGCGTCGCCGAGGAGGGCTCCTCCATGGGAGTCCAGACGGCGCGCCTCAAGCCAGGTCAAAAACCAATGAACAGGAGGACCAATGGTTCAAGCAAGTCAAACAGCCCCGATCGATCGCGTCGCCCTGCTCCGATGGACGGCGCGGATGGGAGCAGTCACGGCCGAGGCACTCGCGGCTCGTGAGGGCAGGTCCGTTGCATCAGCGCGCGCGCGGCTGCTCGCTTCAGAGCGGGCTAACCTGCTGCGTCGCCGGCGCCCGCTGACCGGACAGCCGGCGCTGTACGCGGTCACAAAAGCGGGCTTACGCGAGAGCGGTCTCAGCGGGCTCGATCCATGCCAGGTGAGCGCGTCGAACGCTCTGCACTCGATCGTTTGCGTTGAGGTTGCAGTGGCCCTGGAGCGCTGCTACCCGCACCACCGCGTCCTCGGTGAGCGCGAGCTGCGCCGCGACGAGCGTGAGCGCGGTGCGCCACTGGCGAGCGCGCGGCTGGGTCAGGCACCTGGCGGAGGCTCGCTTCTACATCGCCCCGACCTCGTCCTGTGGCCGGAGCGACCCGATGACGGACTGCCCGTCGCAGTCGAGGTGGAGCTGACGGTCAAGGCTCCCCGGCGCCTGGCTCACATCTGCCGGGCGTGGACGCGCTGCCGTTACGTGTCGGGTGTGCTCTATCTCGTCGCGCCCGAGGTCGAGCCGGCGCTCGCCCGCGCAGTCGAGACGGTGCAGGCTGGTGAGCGCGTCGCGGTCGTTCCGCTCGACGCGCTGCCGCGTTGCATTGCACCGGCGCCGGCCCCGTCCCAGAGGACCATCCCAAGCGACGCGTAGCTTGATGAACGGGGGTCAACCATCTAGTAAACGGAGAACAGCGAATGTCGTACTTCTCGATCAACCGTGTTGTACTGGTGGGACGTCTGACGCGAGACCCCGAGCTGCGGGCGCTCCCCTCAGGCACCAGCGTCAGCAGCCTGCGGCTGGCGTGCAACTCGAGCAAGCGGGACGCTGAGGGCGCCTACACCGAGCGGCCGAACTACTTCGACGTGAGCGTGTACGGCGCATCGGCGGAGAGCGTGAGCCGGTTCACCCGCAAGGGTAGTCGCGTGGCGCTCGATGGCCGGCTCGAGTGGCGCGAGTGGGAGACCGCGGATCAACAGAAACGACAGGCGGTGAGCATCGTCGCCGACACGGTCCAGTTTCTGGACAGCCCCGGCGATCGATCGGCGGGCGTTGAGGAGGACGGGGATGGTGATGGTGACGGGCTGGTCGGCGTTGGCGCGGGCACCGAGGAGGAGCTCGTCTTCTAGCGCCCGCACGCGTTCGGGCCCGAAGCCGTTCGCACCATCCCCAGTGCACGCGGCAGCGGGGGCGCTCAGCACGGCGCCTCCGCTGTTGGCCGTGCGGCTCTTTCTGCGGTTAAGGCGCCGTCCGCGTAGACTGGCGCGCGAGCACAGCCCGAGAATGCCCCAGCGTGCGAGGAGGCACGTCCGAGATGCCAGTCAACGCCCAAGCGGTCGGCAAGACCTACGAGCCCACGATTTATGCCGTGGGCAGGGAGAAGATCAAGGAGTACGCCCTTGCCGTGGGCGAGACCAACCCCGTGTATCTGGATGTTGAGGCCGCCCGCGCGGCCGGTTACGCCGACGTCGTGGCGCCGCCGATGTTCGCGGTCGTCTACTCCAGCCCCGCCGTGGGGCCATCGATATTCGACCCCGACCTGGAAATCAACTTCCCGATGATGGTCCATGGCGCTCAGGAGTTCGAGTGGGGCCCGCTGGTCGTCGCCGGCGATGAGATCACGACGACGGCGAGCGTCAAGGACATCTCAGAGCGCGCCGGGCTGGGCTACTACGTGTTCGAGACGATCTCCACCAACCAGCGCGGCGAGCAGGTATCTGGCGGTACGTGGACAAACATAGTTCGAGGGGTGTGAGCCATGGCCGACCTGGAGCCAGGAGCAGAGATTCCCGAGCTGAGGATTACCCCGGACAAGTACCTCACGGTGCGCTACGCGGGAGCCTCAGGTGATTTCAATCCGATCCACATCGATGAGGAGTTCGCGCGGGCGGTGGGCCTGCCGGGGCGGATCCTGCACGGACTGTGGACGATGGCGCAGGTGGCTCGCGCCGAGACCGAGGCGGCGGGCGGCCCCGAGCATCTCAAGCGCCTGTCGGTCCAGTTCCGTGGGATGGGACGACCCGAGCAGGAGGTTCTCGTCACGGGAACCGTGCGCGAGGCCGCCAACGGGCGGGTCGTGATCGACACCGTGGCCGAACAGGAGGACAAGCAGATAATTCGTAACGCAGAGGCGGAGCTCGAGATCTAGCCCGACCGGTCCTGGGCGGCCGCGCCCGGGATCGCTCTCGACTCGACCAGCGCCTCGCCCGCGCGAGGGTCGTCGTGCGCGACCGTGACGCGCACCTCCGGCGGCAGCCGAGAGACCCCGTAGGCGCATACGAGCCCCTCATGCGCGTCCCGCTCTGAGGCGAACAGGATTCGTTCCCTGCCTGGGTATTCCCAGTCGAACGGATACTCCCCGGCGTAGGCGCGGCACGCCCGCAGCAACCCATCCGCCCGTCGCGCACACTCACGCGCCCGGGCTCGGTCGCGGCACACGAATACGACCACGGGCGTCGCCTCCATGCGCCGTCCGTAGCGAGCCGTGTGCACCGACCACCCGGCCAGAAAATGGTCGTAGCGCTCGAGCTTGCCCGCTGCGCGGCCGCCGGGCATGCGATCGTCGAGCTCGACGAGGACGTCGATCGTCGGCGCCGGCTGCGTCGACCCAGGCTCGGAGGGGAGCTCGACGGTCGCGTCCGGGCGCACCGTCTCAAAGCGCTCGACCTCGACGCGCTCGCCCGTGGCGATGGTGCGCAGGAAGTCATGGGCCGCGCGGCCGCCTGGAAGGCGCAGGTCGTCTGGGCCGAGTCCAACCTTGCCCTCGGCGGTCGAACGCAACGGCGGAGACAGCACGGACTCCGCCGAGCCGCGCAGCCTCGGTCGCGCGGTGCCCATCGCCTGTTCCAGTGCCAGCGCCCAGCCCGCCACATGCACCTCGTGGCGCGCCTGACGCAACCGACTCTCGCTTTCCGAGCGGGGGGGCGCGGACGTGGGGCGAGCTGTATCACCGTCACGCTCCATGGGGGTGCCCGTCAGGCGGCCATTCGCACACAGTAGGCCGGTGCCGTCAGTCGTGATCACGTAGCACATCGGCACCCCTCCTCCATCGCGGCGATGGAACTGGAATCGCTCCACCAGACCAGCGTCAGACAGGCGCTTCAGCCTCCGCTGGGTCGTGGTTGCAGCGCGTCGAGCGTTGAACCGGCGGTGCACCTGGCTCGTGAGCACGTGCCTCAGATCCGCAATCAGGGCCAGGATCTCGAGGTCCAGCGGTTCGGGCTCGAGCGCTCGCGGCGATTGCACGCGCTTGGCCCACCGGACACTGTGCGCGCTGTCGAGCTCGATGAGCTCGCGATAGCTGTCTGCCGGGGTGGCCGGGAGGCCAACGGTGCCGCGCTCTGATGTCGCGGCGCCCGTTGGCCCGGCCGGCAGCACCGGCTGGTCCTCGCGAGCATCCTCAGGGGCGCTACGCGAGCGATCCCAGTGGGGCTGACGCAGGTCCGTCCGATGGCGTCCGCCACGTTCGAGTTGGTATGCAGCGTGAATGGCGAGACGGTCATGATCGACCCGCAGCGGGATCGTCTGTGCGATGAAGGGAGCCTGGCGTCCCTGCGGAGTGGTCCAGCTTGCGATCGCGTGGTGTCGGGGAAGGTGCAGGCGGACGTCGGGATGAGCGAGCGTCGAGAGGTGGCCCATTCCAGGACGGACCGTGTCGGAGAACTCGGCCATCGTCAGCTCGACCGCCGCCCTCGCATCCCGTGCGGAGGCCGTCGCGAAATACACCCTGTGTGCAAACAGGGCGTCCAACTGCTCACGGACCTCTCGATCGGCCCACTGCGCGTCGGCCTGCCAGCACGCGACCGTCTCAAGCCCCGCCGAGCGCTTGAGCGCCATGGTCTCGGCGAATCCGCGGTTGAGCACCAACGGCGCCTCGTCGACCTTGAGCGCGACGGTCACGCGTTGCTGGGCCGGGACGAGATCCTGCTGACGGCCGAGCGCGGCATCCAGCATGCCGACGAGCAGTTGCATCAGGACGGACGTGTTGCCCGCACCCATCGCACCGAGCGCGCCCTTCACGACAAGCACCTCCTGACCGGCGATCACCTGGTCGAAATCAACCCTCATCGAGTCGTTCAGGAGCACGCGCTTGATCGAAGCGGAGTTGAGCAGGCGAGCGAGCTTGTTGACGGGCGCGTCGAGCTTGGCGGTGGTCATGCTGCGCGCATCGGCCAGCTGTGCCGTGAGCTCCGCCGTGAAAAACTGGGATATCTCCTTGAACTCGGGAAGGGTGCGCACGCGCGAGCCCACGCTGCTTCGATAGGAGTAGCCCTCCTCACCCACCGACAACAGGCGCGCCGCGTCCCACAGCGTCGACTCGCGGTCGAAGGCGAGCACCGCGATGATGGCGTTGCGCAAATACCGGTCTGATGAGGCACGGATATCCGCATCGGTGAACAGGTTCTTGAGCGCCGCCACCACGTAGTCTGCGATCACGTCTGCCGGAGCGTCCACGGAGAGGGGGTTGAAGCCACAGGTCGGGCGAGCAAGGTCAAGCAGCGTGCACCTCCTCTCCGCCGGGACGAGGCTCACCGCCGCCTCCGCCGCGTCGCCCTTCGGGTCCAGCACGATCACCGCACACCGCTCTCGGAGCAGGTCCTCGGCGACAGTCGCCACGAGGTAGCTCGACTTTCCCTGCTCGACGGTGCCGGGCACCGCCGTGTTCTGCCTGCGCAGCTCCGGGTGGATCGAGACCGCACCGAGGGAGTCGCGCAGCGTGCCTGTGCCGTCGGGGCGCAGGATCGCCGGCGGTGCGGGAGCAAGCGGTAGCGCGCTACGCGCAAACGGCACCGTCAGATAGTCCGGGGAGGGCAACTGCCACACAGCCGCCAGCTCCGTCGAGGCGAACACCCCCTTGTGGAATGACGGCAGCGGGTTGCCCTCTCCACGTTGGACCCGGCGGCCGTAGAGACCCAGCAGGCCATGACGGACGGCGGTGCCACGCTCCACGAGATGGTTCTCGGCGCCCTCGGCACGCAGCTCGGTCGCGATCCGCTCACAGACATACCGCGTCCGGGCAACCACTCGGAGGTCTACGAAGAACAGCGGCCTGTGCTGTACCTCCAGACCGCCCCGCAGCTCTGCGTCCTCGACCATCGATCGATCGCGCGCCCGCAGGTGCCCGCTGCGCTCGTGCAGCAGGTAGGCCTCGTGCCGCTTGTAGAGGTGCTTGGCGAAGCGCTCGAAGAACGCGGGCGCGGGCGTCATCGTCGTCTGTACGAACGCCGGGCCGCCGCACGCACCCATGACGGTCATCAGCCGGTTGATGGGTGGTTCTCGATCGTGCTCGAAATGGTCGAGAACCTTCGCCCTCTTGATGAACTCAGCGTGCTTCTTCAGCCGCAACACCACAGGCGGTGCCGCCACCTCACACGGGGCCGAGCGCAGACGGCAGTTCGGGTAGGCCGTTTGCAGTGCCGACTCGACCATGCTCTCAAGACCCTCCGGGCAGGTCACCGCCAGCCAGACCGCGTGCGGGAGCTTGCGCGGGCAGTCGCCCGTGTGGTGCACCTCAAGCGCGACAGCGGGCTGGCCAAGGAATAGGCGCCGCCACCAGCGGCGCAGTAGGCGCTTGTGCAGCACCTCGAACATCCTCACGACGGCCTCGGCGCTCGCCCGGTCGGTGCGGTAGGCCTCGACGCGCCACCGAACGTAGCGACGTCGGCGCCGGGTCTGCCAGCGCGCGAGCGAAGCGAAAGTCCCGAGGCCGAGACCCAACGCGGCCACTAGCCGCAGCAACGAGAAACCGGCGACGGGAGCCCACGTCCAGCTCGTTCGCGCCCCGCGATCGACGACGCTCGCGACAACGCGGACCGAGGCGTGGAATGTCCGTGTGTTGGAGGATCCCCGCAGCAGTCTCCCGGGACCACCGTCGAGAAACCACGCGATCAGCGCGAAGCTCGCGCACACGGCAAGCAGGCCCAGCAGTCGCCACATCAGGAAGCGAAACACCGCGCCCTCTCCTCCGACCGCGATCCTCCTACGGGACGGCGATGCTCAGATGGTGCTCGACCGGCGACATCCCGCCCCCACGGATCGCGGCGTACTCCTTACGCTGGCGAGAGCCTGCCCAAGTGCCAGGCGATCAGCGCGGTCGCGTCGCTCGCTCGACCTGCGCGCCACGTGGCGTCAGGTGCCATGCGTTCGATGCCCCCCGCTCTTGACCATCGCCGGTGTTCTCGACGAGCTTCAGCCGCGCCAGCCTGGTCAAGAGCTTTGAGATCTGACCCTGATCGACGATGCCCGAGCCTTCCGCTATCTCTCGATTGCTCGCACCCGGTCGCTCGGCAATGACCATCAGCACGCGCACCGTTCGATGGGTGAGGCGCATGTTCAACCCTTCGAGCGGGTCTTTCGCCCTCGTGAGCGTGGACCGGCGAGTCTCCCCATGCCGCACGAGCGGCGGCCTGCTCAGCTCGTTGCTCGCGGCTCTTGCTCCGAGATAGGGCAGCACGACCATGCTCATGAGCGAACCCAGCAGATCCGTGAGCGGCTCCTTGCCCCCCTCCAGCAGCCGCGTGTGCACCACCGCGAATATCGCGCCCACGATGCCTTCGGCGGTGACATCCGGCAGCTGATTGGTCGTGCTCGTGAGCGCGCGCCCCCGGTCGATCACGGCAGCCAGTTCCTCGAGCACCTGAGCGCGACGCTCAAGGACCGCTGGGCCTGCGGCCAGCGCCTCTACCACGCAGACCCGCGCCAGACCGGGCTCGTCGTCCATCAGCATCAGCAGCCTCGCCAAGCCGGCGCGGACGCCATCGCGCCATCCCGACTCCTGCTCGTAGGCCTCTTTGGCCAGAACGCCCGCATGGTCGATCGCCTGGTCAAACGCGGCCAGGAAGCAGTCCTCACGGTCGGCGAACACGTCGTAAAAGGTCTTTCGCGACACCCGCGCTCGCCCGATCACCTGCGCGACCGTCATGTGCGCGTACCCCACCACCTCAACCGCCTCCACAGCGGCAGCGAGCATCCGGCCGCGCTGAATCTCTGTGACCTGCCCGCGGGGAAGGCCACTTGGACCCGGACGTAGACGGGGGGTTGTCGTACGTGTTGTATAGACCGAAGCCACTCTCTTTACCTGATCGTCCCGTTCAGCTCTACATCAGGAACCCTAGCCCGCTCGCGCACAGCAACCGGATGGGCTCGACGGATGGGCATCCACGTCCGCCCTGGTGGTCACGAAATGTTTACGACCCCGGGCACTTAAGTCGAGACCCGTCTCCCACTATCTGCTCACACCCGGGTCAGCTTGCCGAATATGCCCCTCCGGACGCTCCCAGCGGCCATGAGCTACCACACCACGTTCCCCCCGAGTGTTCTCCACGGCAGTTTCGATGCCTCAGATCAGCGCGCATAACCTGCCAGATAGGCCTGGAAAGAGCAAGCCTGGGCCAGAAAGTGCACGGTCACCTCCGCCGGCATCGTGTCCCAGCCGGTCGCCGGCGGCCGTGCCGCCTGGCCGGCGGTCCTACAATCTGCCCTGGTTCCCAAGAGGCGAGTCCTCGACATAGCCGACCGCGCTCGAGGCGACATATAGGGCCCGTTTGTTCGCGACGGAGGTCACCGTGACCCACGGACCGGGCTGGCCCATGATCTGATCGGTGGACTCCTCGACCAGAAGGATCTCGTGGGAAAGCAGCAGATGGACCTTGCTGGGCATCGCTTCTTGAAAGCGTAGCGGCGAGCTCGGCTACTCGCGCCGGCACACGAGCGCCGAAGGCCCTCCGTGGTGATCCGCGACAGTCGCTGGGCATCAGAAGCGCCCGCTAAAGCCACGACCTCCGGGGACACGGAGGCCGTGGCACTGCTGGCACTTGGTAGGAGGGCGGCGGCTCCGGACTTGGCAGGAAGCCATCCGGAGCCGCGACCAGTAGACATCTACCCATCATGACCCGAGCTAAACCGCAATCCCCGCCTTGAGCACCAGATCTCTCGACCTTGACGGGGCGGGCGGACCCGGCGCCCGGGTTAGCTGCACTCCAGCGCTGCCGCTAGCCGGTGCGCCGCCGCTCGCGCCTGATCGAAGCCCTCGACCTCGGAGTCATCGCCGGGAGCCGTGACGCGGAACTGCTGCTCGCCGAGCGCCCACACCCCCACCGTGCCGCCCGGCTTCTCGATCGTGAGGAACGGCGCCGTAGCGTTCGTCTGCCACAGCTCTGGCTCGTGAGGCATGAGCCTCAGGGTGCCAGCTCATCTACACGTCGCCACCCGTCGCCTATACCGAGAGTCCCGCTGCCCGCAGCGCCTCGCCGTGATCGAGGAACGTTCGGAGGCGCGCAATCTTGCCGTCGCGAAACTCACAGAGTTGCCCAAGGGGGGCTTCAGCCGGGGTACGTTTCGATGCCGTCACGGCCTCGGAAACTGCCACCCTTCACCGCATAAGCCATCGACGGAAACAACTCGAAGTCCGATGTGGTCAAGGCGACGAGGGCGTCGACATCGAGCCGCTCGAAAGCGGATAGGCCTCGCTTGACGATCTCCACGTTTCGCCTGCGACATCGCCTACTCCTCCAGGCCCACGGCTTTGAGGGCCTGCTGCCAGGTCGTGAAGAAGTGCATCTCGCCAATGAGGCCGTTACGAAAGCCGGAGTACACGACGCCCATGGGTTGCCGCAGCGGTGCGCCGGTGACCTTGATGAGCCCGCCAATCGTCCCGAGCGCCACGACCTTGCTCCCATGGTCCTGGAGCTCATCGAACTCGACTCGAAAGTCGTCGAACGTGTCTGTCCAGATTGTCGCAACCTTGCGAAAGCCGTCGTGCCCTCGATACACGCCTTCCTCAACCCACTCGGGGAACGGGTAGCAGACTACATCGCGTCGAAGGAAGGGCAATAAGACCTCGATACCACCGTCGGCATACGCTGCGAGCGACTCCTTCACGATCTCCACGTTCTCCTGCGACATCGACTACCCCCGCTCCTGTGCGAGGCGCTCGGCGGCAGCACGGCCCTCATCAATGTCGGTCCAGAAGGTGGAACGCACGCTCACATCCCCCACCCACTCAATGACCTGCACGTAGCGCACGTGAACCTCAGCGTCGCTCCCGGCGAGACGCCCTCGTTGGAGCAGCAAGGCGAATACGGCTCCGCCGCCGAGGTCGGCGATCTCCTCGGATTCGACAGTCCACTCGTCGTAAGGGTCCAGCCAGTCTTCGCAGAAGCGCCGAAAAGCCCCCGCGCCCTCATGGACGCCCACCCCGACGGAGGAAGCGTCCAGGACCACATCGGGACTCATGAACCTCATGTACGCGTCGAGGTCATGGCGATTCCATGCCCGCAGCGCGGCGATCAGAAGCTCCACCGGGTCCGGGGGCGCAGGCTGCTCAGACATCAGCCTCCTCCCGCTCCTCGGCGAGGCGTTCGGCGGCAGCCCCGGGCCTCGTCGATGTCGTTGTAGCTGGTCACCCGCGCCATTCGGCCGTCGGCCCACTCGTTGATCGTGGCGTAGCGTTGGTCAATCTGGCCGGTGCTGCCTCGGGGGCGGCCACGGAGATAGTGCACGGAAAGGATCACGCCGCCGCCGATGTCCAGAACCTGCTTGATTTCAATCTCGAACTCCTCGTAGACTCCGATCCAGTCGGCCAGAAAGCCGCGTATCGCGTCGGGTCCCTCGAAGACGCCCATCCCCAGCAGGGACATGTCCCAGACCGAATCTGGACCGTAGACGCTCAGGGCGGCATCGAGATCACGATCCCCGGCGGATTCGATCGCGTGGCGCGTAAGCTCAACCAGGTCGGGGGTTGTGGGCTCCTCGGACATCACCGAGTGATTATCCCCGCAGAGAGGCATGACGGAACGACCGAGAGCCCCCGCGTTGGCGGGGACTCTCGATGCTGTACTCGGAGGTGAGGGAGCCACTCAGCCAGCGGCTCCTCCCGCGACCGGCAGCGGGGAAACGATTTCCTGGGTGGTGAGGGGCGGCGAGTCTTGGAGCTGTTCCTCGTACCATTTCCCGTTTTTGCATCGGAGCACTGTGGCCTTTCCGGAGGCCGTTCTGACTTCGACGTACTGTTCGTCATCGACGGAAATCGAAAAATTGCCAGCGAGTTTGAGTGTGCAGCCCATCATTCCCGGGCGCGGCGATTTTTCCACGGGTCGGGCTTCCGCGACGGCCGGGACCAAGGCGCCAGCGAGGCTGAACGCTGTGACGAGGGTGATGATGACTGCGCGGGTCTTGGTGAGCATTTCTTGTGCCTCCTTTAGGGGCGAGTTGGTTTCTGAGACCATCCTCGCCGCGGCCAAGCACACTGGAAAGGCACCCCAGGGATGGGAAAGCCTTACCTTGACTGTGTGGTGCGTCACACATTCGGGTTCCGGACATCGGTGGTGGCACGGTGCCACTTCACGCCCGGCTCCCGCCAAGCCCCAACCGCCCTTCGCGAATCAGCGCGGCTGATCGAAGCTGTCTCGAGCGGGATCGTCGACCGTACGGCGCTCTAGGTCGCGCCGGATGTAGTAGAGCACGAGCGGCACGCTGGCGCTGTAGAGGACCACGGCTACCAGCGCGAGGATCAGCACGCCAGGGCGGGTCGCGGCTATAACCGCAAAGACGCCCCACGCAGAGGCGAGGCCGCCTAGGATTGACGTGCGGAGCGCTCGATAGCCCGTGCGGGCCTGCTCCGGTGTGAGAGGTCCGCTGCGGTCGGGCTTTTGTCGAGCCATGATCGTCTGATCGGTTCGGTGCCGGCTTGGCTTGAGCCTCCAATGACAAGCGCCCCGGGCTTGTGGGGCCGGGCGCCCCCCTGGCTTCTCGATCGTGAGGAACGGGGCGGCGGTTGACCTCCCAGGGTTCGGACTTACGCGCTCTTGCGGCCCGGCGTGATCGTACTCCCGGCCCGTTTCAGGCGATCGGGCGCCCCGGATGCCTCGTTCCTGTCTTACTGGCGCATTTACTGGCGCGCAGCGGCTCCCAAAACGCGAAAGGCCCCGGATTCCGGGGCCTAACGTCATACCGCTACCGGGATTCGAACCCGGGTTTCCGCCATGAGAGGGCGGCGTCCTAGTCCCCTGGACGATAGCGGCGCGATATCGACCGGCACGAGG
>Ga0209038_10000112_pt1 | contig 25614 bp, 19 predicted proteins | sample BogFormECP03_OM3_FD_188237 | JGI IMG/M metagenome (GOLD analysis project Ga0209038, IMG submission 188237) | Bog forest soil microbial communities from Calvert Island, British Columbia, Canada - ECP03_OM3 (SPAdes) (version 2) | ecosystem: Environmental > Aquatic > Freshwater > Wetlands > Bog ...
CAATAAATCAATAAAGAAATAAAAGACAGTATATTTTACACGCGAGGGGAGTTGGAGTGTTTACTTGAATAATGAGTATATAATGAATGTGTATATACGTATTAGAAAAGAAGCAAACTACGGAATAGTATGGAAAATCTATGTGAATTTTATTAATGAACAGATAAAAGAAATATCATGATAATTACCTTAAAAATAATTACAAAATTCTTTAATAATGGTTTAATTTTTACAACTTGTAATATAGGAAATCTATGTAAATGCATGAAATGAGGTTATATATAAAATATAGGAAAATTGAAACTTATTTAATAACAGTTAGGCATGGAAATGTGTGAAAATTGCTTAGAAATTTGTTAATTATTTAATTTCAATTTGACAGCCAAAAGTATGGAAATAACGATACAATTTGGCTATGAAAAAGTTAAACTATAAAGAAATATTTACAAAGTTTTTTCATATATTTGTGAGCCTACAGTTATTAAATAAGTTGTTAATTAATAAGGAATTTCTAAGTATTTTATAATATATTTTACATGTTTTTTCTATTTATTTTGTATACATATTACTTTGAATAAACTCGACTTTTCAATGTGAATATTTGCATATTTGTTTTCTGCAGCTTCTGTATATTATAGAGGGCTTAGCTGCCTTTTTTGCATTAGTTATTTATTGTATGCTGTTTTATTATTACTCGGCCTTGGATACCTACGGCCTCATTTCTTTATACTTTAGACAGTAACCGATCGAGGTAAGCATCAAGTATATAAAAAAAATCTAGAAACTTTCGATACAAAGCTAGCGTTTAACGTCTAAAGTAAGGATTATTAAAAAAATATTATAAACATTCATCAAAGCTCCAAGTTACATCTAAAGTAATAATCGACGGGAATAATAACGAGCCTCTGTATATATAAATTATAGGTAACGTTTACACAGTGATCTATTTCATATACGTAAATGAGGCTAGGTAACGAGCTATTAGTTAGGAAATACTATATAAAAAAATACAGCGTATTTTAAAGTTTATTTAATAAATAAGTCAACCAAAAGTAGTCAAAGTCAAAACAAGGACCTAGCTCTTTAAATATAAAAAAACATCAATTCACCCTCTAAATGAAAAATCGAGGGAGCAGTAACAAGCCTCTCTATAGTAATAGAATAACTCCAAGATATATGTATATCTCTTATTAACATCGTATAGGAATTGTATATACTACCATGTCAATAACATGTTTTTGTATCTATGAAGATATCAGTAACATATTTTTACACAAGTACATATATTTTCTGTATGCAACCAAGAATTAGTTACTAAGTTGATAATGACAGTAATCTTCAAATAAAGTAAATAAGTCTAAAACAATCTCTAAACAATGTAAATAAAAAAAAAACATGATAATATTCTCGACAATAATTTAAAAAGTTTCTGGTTATTTATACTTTAAGGAAATCCCTAAACTGAAAGTAACACTTTACAAGTCACTTAGATTTATTCGATCACTCTTATATAAAACGTATTTTTGAAGAACATCCTTTAGATTAACTTATTTTCCACTATTAAGTATGGCTTATAAAATTATAAAAAGTTTAAACCATGATTAATACTTAAGTTATAAATATAATTGAATACGTCTCACCAGTCACAGTATACCACTACGCATATTATTACTGATACCATTACATTGTAAACATATAGGTATATTAAAGAGGTATTTGTAGATATAGAGATAGTAAAAATAACATATACTTATTGCATGCTAGTATGCTTATCACCAAGTATTGCAAAAGTGTGTTAATATAAGAGATCAGTAAAACACTATAGATATAGCAAAATATAACTAATAAATTACGAAATAACAAGAATCCAAAAGGTCCGTTAGTATATGAATAAATACAACGTAATCTATACAAAACCGTGTTTAACCATTACTAAGGAATAAAAGCTCATATTCATTAAAAAATTAAGATAAGCTTTTTTTTTAATATATGTGTTATATCTACACTATACAAAATCTTCAAAAGTAATTGACATTCTTTTAAAATATGCAGTACTGTATAAGAGAAGAGTTACTCATTTGTATCTGGAGTTTTGCTGTTTACTAACTAGTGTAAAAGACTGTATAAACAAATGCATTGTAAATTATTAAAGTTTATAATTTAGTTAGTAAATCATTAAGGAATTATAAATAAAATTACTGCCATGAATATAAACATAAGAAATAAAACAACCATATCACATCTACAAAATGCCAATACCACGAGCCGATTCAAGCCAAAATGACTTTAGATAATAAATGATCTTTGTTAAACGCACTATTGGACTATATAAATATAGTGCCATAATAACATGCAGTCCATGAAACCCTGTTAATATATAAAAACAGAGCCATAAATCCATCAGAAATAGAAAAGGAGCATTACTTATTCATATAGCTGAATACAGTGAATATAATGCAAGAAAACAATAACAATTAACCCTTCATTGCTTGTTGTTTACATTAGTTATAGTGCTAAATGCCCACTGTTATTGTGGCTCCAGACTCAATAAAATAAGGTATTTACTTAGGCAAAGATAACCAATGATTTAAGATTAAACGGAGGCCATTGACTACCATTTCTATTTAGGACTTAACTACTATGAAAAAAGCCCAAAAAAAGAGAAAAAAAACATATTTCTGAACAATAAAAAGATAAAACCTAACGTAATCCTTTAGAACTGCTTTGTGTGGTTTTTTAGATAAGTACCTCTCTTATAAGTCCCTCCACCAAAATCCTTTAATATTATTATCAAATAAAGGAAAACCTAATATAGTATACCTTTATTAAAGAATGAAAAAACATGACTCCACCATTGTTAACCCTAATAAGATATAGCAACTATATAGGCCATGTGATGGATTACTAAATGATACGATGTTTATTTCCTACATATAAAAACAACTTTATCACATTGAAATAAGTTACCAACATCAGAAACAAATAAAAAAATTACTTAGAGAAATATGACTTTTTTTACAGCTTAGTATACTTCACAGTAAAAAGAAACTTATTAATAATATTTTTATAGTTAGCAGATGTCACTTTTCTTCATACATATTCTTCTTATTGTAGCGTTTAACATTAGTTTTTATTTGGTGTAATTTACCTGTATGTATTAACTTATGTAAATTCAAGTGTAGGGATAAGCATAATACTTTTTTTCTCATTTTCACAACAGACTTTGTATATCTAATGGTTTTTTTTTACTGTATTTATCATAATATGGACACTACGTTTCTTAGTAGTAACACAATATTTTTACTCTTAGTTTCTTTTACTGTGGATATGCTTATTTACCTCAATATATCTGGAGTAGTAAGTTATGTAATACAAAGTTGACTACAGTAAAATAAAGATATTATAAATAAACCTAATTTTATACTTAAGTCTTAGCGAAAAGAGTACTAAATAAGATTATGTTAGTGAATAAAAAGTAGTTAGAAAATAATTAAATCAGTATCTACTAGTGAGACAAAAGTTAGTATCAAGTCTGTTATTAATAAAGCTAAATCTGCTATATAGAAAATACACATAAGCTACGAAATAGTAAACAAACCTATAATGATTGAAAAGAGTTATATTAATAAAGTAATGTAAAGCATATTTATTCATAGCTAAACAAAATACCTAGTTACCTAAAAGACAATTAAACTATAGTTCAAAGAGTTAGAATTATTTGTATTTCTTAACAATACGTTTATGAATAGAAAAGTATATATGAGTGTCTACAAAAGAATTGAGTGATAAGAGTAAAATTATAAGAGTTATAAAGAGATCTCGTATATATTAGACTAATATTTTATACTTATATTTTGTTATTAGTTTCTATTAACTTTGTTAACTAGCAGTGAAATTCCATAGTTAACAATATATCAGTTCTTTTTATACTGATAATAACATCTATAAAAAGAATCTAATGATATAGCATGTGATTATATAGTAAATAGAGAAAGTAAAATAAAATGCTAAATGAATGTATAAAGATAATTACTTAGAGAATTCAACATCAAGTAAATTAGAAAAGTTCACCGTCAATTGATATATGTGTATTACCATGCAAGTCAAAATCAAGTAATAAAAAACTGTATTTTTGTTGAAGGTGTTATCTCAGTGCTTTTTCTTATATTACTTGTATACTGTTAGACCACTACTATCTGCTTGATTAATGCAAGGCTATCACTTGAGCATACTTGTACTATGAGTTGTTAGCACTGTATAGATGTAGCTGTCTTAGTGTAGTCTCTTTATTTGTTCACTAGTACCACTTGGTATAGTAGGTTCCTTTGTATTATACTATTACTGTATCTTTTAGTATACTTTGCATATTACTTGTCTTATACGATATACAGGGGTTTATTTCTGTTTTATTATTACTTGATTCTGCTTCTGTTAAACTATACTTATTTTCTCTGTTGTATTTGCTATGAAGTCTTTAAGTCTATTTACAATGTATTTGCTATACTTTTTTCTTTACTATTATCTAGAAATTCCTCGTGTTTCTTACTAGGTTTTTCTTTGGACTTTATTTCAGGTTCTTTTTCATATTCACCTCTTGGAAGATTAGAATAATTGGTATTTCTAAATATTCTTTGTGATTAGTATTAGAGTTTTCTATATTCAACTTTAAATGCTTAGCTTTTCTTCTGTAACGCTTAAATTTTCATTTTGATCATTAGAAATTTTATTACTACTTTGTACATATTTTTCTTACATTTTTTAACTCTTTCTATTGTTTTTATTGACCATTGTTCTCTCCTTCTGTATTAATTTTTGATATTCAAAGTGCTTATTATTTGGATTTTCTTCACTACTTTCTTATATAATTTTCCTACGAGTTTCTAAAGCTCTCATTACTCTTGCTTTCATGTGAATTATTTATCTTATTTTGAATATCAATTACTACTCGATAAGGTCTTAATAATAGTCTTCTTTGTAGGCTCCATTTATAGTATATAAAATGAAATAGTTAGTCTTTTATTTTATGTAGACTCAACTATATTCTACACTAAATAGTTACTCTTTCCTTTAATCTATATACAGGTTTTTCTTCATTGTTTTCCTAACAACAGAGAGGTTTTTACAGTCGGTTATTATATGATATACAATAGCCCACTGTTCAAGGTTTAGAAAATACGCTTTGTTATTTAAGATATAAAAGTTTTCTATACTTCTAAACTCTGCAGTATATGGCACGACATTTACATGATTTTTACTTATATAACTGTCTAATATTTTCACTGTATCCATACTTCCTTTCAATAAAGAATTCAATACTATTTCACCTGGAACTTTTTCGAGATCTGGAAGGTCATAAGTAAATATATCTTGATTATTTGATATATTTAGACTACTTTCTTTAACATGAAAATCAGACGAGTATTTCTCTTTCAATAGAATTTCTTCGTCTTTTTCTATATTATTGATTTCATCTACTTTTTTTGTAGATTGATACGGGATGGATGATAGTATATCTATGTCACTACTCACTACTCACTACTTTGCTTGATAGTTTGTTCAATACATTTCTAGTAGTTTCAGAGTATTTCCCATAGCTTTCTCTTACATAAAAATCCACAACGTTTTCATGTGTTAGTATAGTATCAGGTATGATATGAGTAAGTATATAATTACTACTTAATTTACTACTATCTTTCAAATCTTTAATTTCTTTTTTTATAGGAGATCAGTACACTGTTTCATCTTGCAACAATGGTAGTGATGACTCATTACTTAATACATTGTTATACTTTACTGATGTATTTAATTGGCGTTTCTCATATATTTGTGTAAGGAATAGGTTTTCGTCATCTTCAGGTTTCAGTATAACTGTGTACTGGTATTGGCAGATACATGACTACTACTTTGAGCACTACTTTGCTTATTATTTTTTTGTATACTAATTTCTTTTTTTACTGTAGATGGTATATTTATATCATTACTTACTACATCCTTATATACTGGATTAGTGTTTTCTAAAAATATGTTTCCTATACCAATTCCGTATATGGAGATCTTCATTAGGCAAAGACAGGAGAAATACACTGTTGATATGGAAAAAGTATCAAGCAATGTAGATAGTAATTATACAAGTATATCATTATGGCAAGATGAATCAGAGTCCTTATCTACAACAAAAAAAGTAGATGAAAATAGTCAAATAGAAAAAGACGAAGAAACTCGCGTTAAAGAGAAAATATTGCCTGATTTTTCTACAGAAATTACAGATAAAAGTAATGAAAATTTATTGAATAATTCTGATATATTTACTGATGAAGATTATACAGCTGCTACAACAAGTTTAAAAAATAAGCCGTTGACTAGTCAAAGTATAATCAATGATGAAATGAGATCTAGTAGAGATTCTGTTGAAAGTGATAACTCAAATTATACGAAGAAGATAATTTAATAGAGAAAAAACTCACGGATAACTTAGCAGAAAAAGAGCTAAATGACCAATCAAGTTATTTTAATAATTCTTACGTAAGAAATGAGAAAAATAGTTCTAGAAAATTAAGAGAAAGTTCAGAAAGTGAAATACAAGATGATCGTTTACCTACAGAAAAATTCGAGGATAAACTCGATAAAACAGAGTTAAGTATCCCAGAAAAATTACAAGATAAATATAAAAATCTCAAAAGTATATAAGTTCACTAAAAATAGTAAGGAAAATAAAATAAATAATCTAACTGAGGCTTCGCCAGAAATTCAAGAGGAAGTTAATCAAGAAAATTCTAGTGTAACCTCAGAATATCTACGTGAACTGTAGAAAATTTAAGTAATCAGAGTAGAATAAACGACGATATAAGATCAAGTAAAGAGTCTGAAGAAAGTAATAACTCTGCTATGACGAAGAACGCAATTTAATAGAAAATAAAGTGAAAGATAAATTAGCTCAGAGACAATTAAACGATCAGTCGAGTTACATTAATAATTCATATGTGAGAAATGAGACCCATAGCTCTAACCTTACACAAGAAGAACTAACCAGTAACGATACGGTAACTTTAGCAAATATTTCTAGATATAAAATAGAAAGCGATAGTGATTCAGAAATAAAAGTGATCCTATACCTACACCGCCGGAATTCCACGATAAACTCGATGAGAAAACTGAGCCTAGTATAGTAGAAAAAATAAGCAATAAATTTCAAGATATGAAGGAATATATTCGAAATACTAAGCAGAGTAATGCAACGAGTAGTGTAAGTCATATACAAGTATTATGCAAGGTAATACTCAAGATAGTAGTCAAAATGATACACACAGTACAATTCTCGTAGAGATAGCAAGCAGTAAGGAGCCTACATCCCGTATACAAATAGTATACACAGTACGATACACAGTACGATACACAGTCCTATATTAGTGAAGAGTTAACATCTCTAAATGTACGTGAACGTGTAGAAAATTTAAGTAAAAAGATATTAGGTGAATTGCCTACAAAACAGAGTGCTGAGCAATTCTCAGTAAATGGGAATAATTTCACTACTGAAAATCATAGTGATAAGCCTATAGAAATTCCTGTAAATAATAGTATAATAAATCCTACCATATTGGCTATAGACTTAGGCATAAAAGCACCAGTAAATCAACTTGATAGTATAAGTAGTAATCTCGGCATACAGTTAGAAAAGAGTGCTCAACTTGCAAGTAAATGGGAAAGTATCAAGAGTAAACTCGATGTGTATATAAAAAGTCTGCAAGGTATTAGCTATAAAAAAGTATTCACATATACAGCAGGTACCATAGCCGTACTGTACTTAGTGTATCAATGCAGTATATACAGGAAACTACCTGACTTTCTCATTAGTATAGCTAGTCACATACCTTTGCCCAGTGTAAGAAGTAGTGAAATTCGTGTATCTATACTTATACCTACAGTGGAAAATACTTTGAATAATCTCACCAATATGCCGATAACACCTCTGGGTATAGTGACAGGGGTAGGTATCATAGTCACTAGTCTAACTATAATAAAAGCTACTTTGTGGATAATCTGTAAGCTAAGTAAATAATAATAAAGTATATATACCACTTCCCAATATAAAGAGTAATGTTGAATCTATTCCTATACCTAAACCTAGTGTAGAGAATACGTTGATAAGCTAACTAATATGCCGTTAACTCCACTTACTATAGTTACAGGTGTAGGCTTTATAGTGATAGCGCTCGTAGCTACAATGTAAGTAACCTACACCTTATATACATGGATAACTCAAGGATTATCTAAATGTATATAAAGATACTATATATAGAGAAAGCAAGCTATACCATATACATACCACAGTCTTATACAGATTCGGTTGTCCTTAAATTTAACTTGATGTTGTCTTTGACTTCTGGTTCTTATATCTTTCTTTTACTTTACTTTTCTTGATATTGCTGTGTTTTTCACTAAGATCAGTAAAGTAACTTTTTATGTCGAAGTATATTCCTTTATACCATATTCTACTTTAATAAAATTTAACATGTTTTTAATTGAAGAATAAATTCCATATTACGTATAACGTTGTGTTACGCCTATAAATATCCATATGCAATAGGTTCTCTATAATTAAACGCTTCTACACTAAACTTCTAGCATACTGTAATAATCTTGTATTAGTGTTAAAACTTTCTTTAATCTTAATGGAATATTCTTTTATATATAAGGTAAAGAACAATCCAAGTCGCATGCCGTATAATATTAATTTGTTTTCTATAATTAAACACTGTCTAGCTAAACTTCACTATACTTGATAAAGATGTTATCTACAACTAGTCATTGTATACTACTCTGTAAGCTATAATATACCTGAGTTACTCTGTGTACTATACAAGGTATCTTCATGTATATTTGATGTATTATGTGGTACTATCATATACATGTATCTGTGTATACTATATGTATATTTATATTTATCAGTAGTAGTTAACATAGTAATCTCTTATAAATGACGTACATATTTTCTATTGTAAAATCTTAATATGTTTTTGATATTATTTAGTCTATCTTTAAAAAATAAAAACTTTTGTTTATAAAGACTTATATAATGATGTTTCATAAATTATGTCCTGTTATATGAGACATTTTAAAAAGAGTCTTTCTTTATTAACTGTATTGATATCCTTATAAGAATATCGATTTAGTTTATATTATGTTTTTATTCTTATATAAGTCTAATAGAGTTATGTGAAGACATGTACAAATTATATGTTGAATTCTAACTAAATTTTTTTTTCTTCCTTTGGCTTGAAAGAGAAAGTTCGATTTAACAGGGCTTTATTCAAAGAAATCCTGATCTGAGACGCATCTAACTGACTATAATTTAAAGGTCATCTTTACGAAAAGACTATAGATTATTGGTTATGCTGAAAAAAGCTTTTCAAAACTACTAAGACAATAAAATGACATTTCCAATTACTAGTTAAAGCGCCATATAGACATAATATGTAATATTATCCTAGAATAAAACTCTATTTAACTTAAGTTGAATAGAGCGAACCAACCAGCCTGTGATTCTTAGAATATACAAAGCGCAATAAACAAACAAAGCCAAAACACAAGCAAGTTATAAAAATAAATTACTAATGAAAAGAATATGCGAAATACTCACGTTAAAAACCAGGTGTTTACTTCTAAATGTTATAAAAAAATACGCAGTGAGATGAACGAGTCGAGTATACTAATAAATAAATAAAACCTAAAGTTGAGCCTTGTTTACTAATCAATAAGTAAATAACAGCATATATTACCGAGTTAACTCAATAAACAAACCGCAAAGCCATTAACGGCAGCGGCCTATGCCTGCTATAAGAATATATAAGAAAAACAGCAGAATAAAACAATAAGAAGTGACGAGGAAGGAGCCACATAGTTAATAAATAAAATAAAAAAAGTAGAAAATATTTATTTAAGAAATCTTAAAAAATCTATATAATTATGCGAAACTTTTCCTTACTGTTTGTATTGAGAATAGGTGTAAATACCCTAAAGAGTATAGAAATTTATTTAGAAAAAAGACGTAAATAAATATATAAATAAAGCATCAACTTTTTAAAAATATACTGAAAAAGTAATTATAAAAATCTTATAAAATATCTGGAATTATCTGAAACTTTTCGTTACTCTTTGTATTGAGAATACTTTAAAATAGCCAAAACAGTATAGAAATTTATTTAAATAAACTTAGTGAAAAAACTTGTAAATAAATCATGGAGGAAAATGCCGTTCAGTATACAAAGAAATTCTGGGAATTTTTAAAGAGAAATTGGTAATGAAAAATATATCACTTTATATTAACTTTTTTATTGGAATATTTTGGATATCTTTTATAACTTGGCGGTTAATTCTACTAGAAAGACTGCCGTATGTCATCGTACAAAGACTAAGCTGGCTACAGGTCTGTATAGTGGTTAGTGTACTGCTTTGGAATGTTGTGGAGGTAGTTTCCATATACAAGTTATTACACCGTGATATGTCTCAGAGTATATTAGTGAAGAGACTTCTAGTAGTAGTAAATCATATATACTGGAAGCCTCTCAGGGTCATAGAGGCTTTCATATTACATACCATACCGTGTATTCGAGAAGTACTTGGCAGTGTAGGTGACCTTGTAGTAAAATATCGATTCAAAAGATACTAAGACCTGTATAAAAAATATCAGGAAAATTCTATGAAAAATCTTTATTTATCGTTAACTATTTCCTTCTACGTTGACTGCGAAATGTATGGATAAACATTGTAATTCTTTAGAAATATTTATAAAAAATCATGAAAAATATATCAACTTCTTTAAACATTTTACTCGGAATATTTTGGATATCTTTCATCATTTGGAGATTAATATTACTTGAAAGGATACCATATTTTATTGTGCAGAGACTTAGTTGGCTACAAGTCTGTATAGTAGTCTGGAACATGCTAGAAGTATTTTCTATATACAAATTATTACGCAGAGATATATCTCAAAGTATACTAATGAAGAAGGTAATGGTATTAGTAAATGTTATATACTGGGACCACTTCGTGTAGTAGAGGAATACATATTACGTATAATACCAAGTATGAAACAAGTACAAAGCAGTGTAGGTAACCTTATAGTAAAGAGTATAACCACAAAGCTTCGCATTTATATAGTCATAGTGGTGTTCATTTTATTACCAAGGTTCATAGTAGCTGTATGTCTCATGGTAGATGTCATGGTACATAATAGTATATCCAGTATGTATACAGTAATACGTGTACTTATAATTCCTATACTATTCAATGTGGTGGTAGAATGGTTAAACATCAAGCACAGAGCAGTAAACAAGCCATAGAAGACGATTACCTAATAGTTATGTATATAGATAAACAACCCTACGTACAGTGTAGAGACAGTATACAGACAGTAGAAAAGTATGAAATTAATAAGAAAATTAGGATAAAAATTTTACAATATTCTCGATACGATTTGAGCTATAGAAATACTGAAGCTAAATACTTTTATTTTATATCTGCGTATGTTTACTGTGAGTATATATCTCTTAGCATGGGCAATTTATCTGCTTATAATTATGAACTTTTTGTATCTAAAATATTATTTATTTATGTTTATTAAGAGAGAAAGACAGCCTGTGTAGAAAACAAAATAGACTGGCATACTCTACTATTAATATATAATAAGCAACGTTTGTCATGTAAATACAGGTTTCAAAAAGAAGTATGAAATTAATAAACTACTTTTGGTCGATAGAAAGAATTAAGCAACGCTCTTTATACTGTATACTGTTTATCATATTCTTAGTGATATCCCAAGTAGTTGTTGGTATGTCTCTGTACATAAGTGTATATCCAGTATTATAGACTATATCAGTTCTTGTCATACCGCTAGTATTCAACACTGTAGTAGCTATTGCAAACACAATTCTTAGTAAATAAGACAGTGATGAAGACATAGCCTACTCATTACTTATATACAAAACAACCTTACGTAAAGTGTAGAAACAAGTGATTGCAAGAGAAAAGTATGAAATTAATAAGTTTCAATGGATTCAGTTTTATAATATTATAGATACGATTTCACAAACGGAAATGGTAAAAGCAAAGCCAGTAAGCCAAAGAAGATAGTTAAATATAAAGAAAGAACTACTATAGACTTTTCTTTTTATTTAAAGACATATTAAGTACAGACTTCATATATATAAAATATAAATTAACCTTTTTTTGTATAGTTTTACCAATTAAAAAGTACTTCAAAAATATGCATGACAGATTACAAAAAATTAAAAGAGAAATAAAGACAACGTTTAGGTGTAATAATAGAGAATTAATCATACGTTTAGTTTAAAAAATAATAGAATTTTAATCCGTTTATCACTGGTATTAACAAGAAGAGATCTAGAGCAGGTCTCGATATGAAAATTAGGATATTATGAAATTTTAAAAGCCACGGATATTACCTTTAGAGTGTAGGATTAAACGTAGAAAGATACGAGAGCTTTGTCTTTGGAGCTTCTTCCATGTAACTGTTTAAAGATTCTATTTTAAGTTAATGTGTTAATTCTTAATTAACAAAGAAAAAATTAATTATCTTTCTGGGTCTTTTTATGGAAAGTTCTTTAAAAGTAAGAAAAAAATAAACGGAATATTTTACAAGCATATTTCATAAAATATGACTAAATTTGCTATGAAGATTATATAACATTTCTAAAAAACATCGATAAATGTTGTAGATGTTTTGAAAAGGACATTTTTCAGTATAACTTTACGGGATTTGTATTAGGATATCAAGGATAATAATTTATTAATAGTCTTATCTCCTAAGAAATGTTTTGATCAATTTCTTATGAAATTATTGTACTTTAAATGCATCAATAATTGAAAACGTACGTTGATTTTTTATATTCTAAAATCAACGTTTAATCATAACAAATATTATTATTACGTAAGAAACGATGCCTATGTCCAAACTACGTTTGATTATGTAGTGGTATGTTCGATTTTGACATTACGATGCTTATTTGGGTAATTTGAGGAATTAACTTCAAATATTAACTTATTACCTGAGTTAAGCTATTATAATAAATAAAAGTAAAAGTTCATATAAACAGTACTGATAAACTGATCATATCTCATTTGACTTTCTCAATAACATATAGAACAATGAGTACTATGATTGAAGACCACACAGTTAGTAGAAATACATATTAGATACATACAAGTAAGACCTTGTTTTAACAGTTACCAGATTGTAGTGAAATATGAAAGAATAAGTTACGATTTATATAGTAATAAGCTAATAATTTACATATGATAACATCATATGACTATTAAAGACTCACGAGTCAGTAAGTATGAGATCAATTAGTTACATATCATGTATTGATTAGAAGAACAAAAATATCTGTTGTATATTAACCTGAGAACATATACAATGTAATATATAGATAGTATAGTAATAGGTATCATCAATAAGACCTCTGTTAGATAATTCAAGTATAAATAAAGATATAGAAATAAACGGTGAAAATATATCAAAGTAAAAGCATACTTACTTGGAATATAATTGAGATATTTTCTATATATAGACAAATACAATATAAGTAATTGTATAAAAAAACTATTCGAAACTACAAAGTATACTAAGTGGTGAATACGAATGTTAAACCTTGCTAAAGATTTATTTAATCAGATTCAGTGTTTGAATAAAAAATAATAACCAAATGTGGTATATACCTGGTATATTATACTTAACCCTTAAGATGATAGAGTTGCATCTAAGAAATATTAGAAAATGCTACCCCAGTTATACATACGTATACTTTGGAGGTTCTGTTACAACAAAAAAAGAAGATGAAAATTTGATATTGAAAATTATATTGTAGGTTCTATATGTTATATATGGGAAGTTTTTCTGGTATTTTTTGGCAATTAACTAACGTTTACTTTTATATATATACTTCTCTATATAGTAGTTATATATTATACCTAATATCTTATAAAGATTACTGTAACTTCTTTGTAGCTTACCGGTGTGTATTTCCTTCTGGTAGTGATTAACAAGTATAGTTCAACGATTCAGTATTATCTTTACATTATATTTGTATATACTACCTGTAAAGAGATTTTCTATATTATTACAGGGTATACTTTTCTATATACCATGTAGCGATTCTTTCTAATGGTTTTTTTAACAAGAGCCAAGTTCTTACATTCTGAGATAATGTCATAAACAATAGCCCACTGCTTTCTTCTAGAGTATATTTACGAAAGTTTTCCGCGGATGCCCTATCGTTAGCATTGAGTTGTCCTTCTGTTAAGCTACTGTGATGCTTTTCATTCCTTACATAATGATTATTTTCATACCGCGATTGATTATTTAATTTATTTTCTATAATATTACCTTCTTCATCGTAGTTTGAATTTTCACTTTCTTGTGATTCTCTACTTGTATGCTCAGTGGTAGTCACACTAGTAGTCTGTTCTGTATCCAAAGTTAAATCATTCGCATTTTCTTCCTGAAGTTTAATATTCTCTCGTTGATTACTTTGAGAATTATTTGTACTTTCTTCACTACTTTGATTACTTAAATTTGCTGTTTCATACTCTTTCATTATATTTTTATAATCTTCTTCATCTGTATCGTAACCGTTATCAATAATAGGCTTATTACTTTTCATACTTGCAGACTGAGTACTATTGCTCATCTCTATCTCAGTACTAATCACTGTAGTGGTCGCTTCAGTAGTCTGTTCTGTATGTAAAGTTGAAACATTAGCCTTTTCTAAGGGAATATTTAAAATAGGCTGTGTAACATTATCTACTTTTATACCACTACTTAGAGTTGTATTTTCCTCACTACTTTGCGGTGTACTTTGTACATTACTTTCACTTGTACTTTGCTTATCAAGTTGTTTATTATTTGATACTACGCTAGGCTTACGTATGAGCTCTTGTTGCATATATCTTTTCACTATACAGTTAAACCTTAGTTTAATAAATAGCAAGTTATTTATTATAGTTAAATTATTCGTCATCTTTTAGCGTTTTTACAAATGCAATAAGTTTATTAATTTCAGCTTGTTGTTCTTTAACTACACTGTTTAATCTCATGATAAAACTATGTAATAGAGTTGTAGCTTCTAATAAAGTGGCCTGTTCCTTCTTAACCATATTTATACTTGTACCATGATCCACCATTGTTTTTGATATGTTAGGTAGGAGGTTCTTATATAAATCTTGTAATACTTTTATTATATCTTTAGTACTTTGTATCATATCTCCTTGCAATGTATTTCCTTCTTGAGATATATTAGCACCATCTTTTTGTATACTTGCAGCTGTTTTCAAAGGTTCATTATTACTAACTAACCAGCTTATCAATTTATAACTAATGACTAAGCCCACTACTATAACTACACTTATAGCTATATTTTGTACTGTACAACCTTCCCATATTACTGTGGATATTCTTTTAAATAACCCTGGCTCAGCTGGCGTACTTTTTTCTATATTTATTAGCAATGTTTTTACTATACTATTTGCATATGTTTTAATTTCTGTAGCTGGCAACTTCTTCAATACTTCATCATATATAATAAAATACTGTGAACCTAAATGCTCATTGAAATATTCAAGCTTATTCTCTATATCTTTACTTAGTGATAGCATGCCTGTTTTATATTCATTTATAAACACTACTCTTTTACTTTCCAAGGCGAGTCCATGATATACTACAAACAGTTTCATATTTGTATACTCTAACATAGTACCTTGTTTTATACTTACTAGTATACTGACTATACCTCCACTTATACTGAATAAACAGGACACTATATTGAGCCATGTATTCTGTATCAATAGAGATACTATAATGATACTTAATGGCACTACCAGTATATATGTGCCTATTGTATTTAATATATTGTTTATATTACTTAACCACTGTGGTACTAGCCATAAAGAAAATAAATTCCATGTTACCTTATAATCTTGTACTTTATATATATAGTATACGCAGAGAACTATGCCTACTATTTTACTAAATAATATGAAATAAACTCGTAATTTTATAAGATTATTTACCATAGCTTTTTAGGGTAGTTGAGCTAAAAAGGTAGTCACTGCTTCCTGGCTTCTCGTTAAACTGTCAGCGAGTAGAATTAAACGAGCTATCGCTTGGTCCCTTTCATTATCATATAATAACTGTATACATTTTCTTATTGCGGCTTCAACTTCCTTATTATTAGCGTGAAGTTCTTTTAACAGTTCTATTATATTACTGATGTCGCTTTCTTGACTCAAAAGCAGTTTAATTATTATTATTATACTGATTGCCGTAAGCGTTATAGTTATCCATAGCCAATTATCTTTTATAAAGTCTAGCATGTTTATTAGTTTTAAGGAGTTCCGTCATCTGGGTTAGTTCATTGATGTAAGAAGAAGTTGTTGAGTATTAGTTAGGACATCGTTAGCTAAACGGTTAACACTGTGATAGCTTCTTATACTGGCTGGCACTACGGATAGTTATATATTCCCAATTATTTTTTATAAATTGTAACATGTTTATTAGTTTAAGGAAATCTATCATCATATCTTAATGAATTAAGAAAACTAATAAGTTCTTGATTATCACCAGGTAACATATGAGCTAACGCTGTTAACCTTTCTATAATCTGTGCATAGTCACCTTGTGTTAATAAAAGAGGAATTTGTATTATTATTGTGTAAGCTACTTCATTATTTGGAAATAACTGTGTTAATGCTAACACTATTATATTTGAATCTACTCTTGCAATGAGATTTTCTATTATTATTACTATACTTGCTGCCCCTATGCCTAAGACTAGATATATCCAATTATTCTTTAAGAAGTCTAACATATTTTTACTTAAATTCTTAGTTTAAACAGCATGGTCAGCCTTTTTTACATCATCTATAAACTTTAAAAGATGTTCATTATTAGTTTGCGTAACCTGTGCTAATTCATTTAATAGTGATATAACTTGCTCATAGTCACCTGTACGACATAAAGCTATTATGTGTATTATTACAGTCTGAGTGTGTAGCTGATTGGTATATAACTCTGTTAATGCTGTTATTATTGAAGTCAGTTCTACTACAGGAATCGCGGTCATTTTCAGTATTATTAGTATACTGATTGCCCCTAGGCCTAAGGAAATATATATTGAATTATTCTTTATAAATTCTAGCATGTTTATTTAGGTAATCTGACTTAAACCTGTCTGAATGATTTCATGTTGTTTCATTAATTCCGTAGCTAACAGCATTAACTTTGTTATCGCTTCTTCTGTTCTACCTTCCCTTAAGGCGTATAAACTTGTTACTATTGTCTGCGCAGCTTCCTTATGAGTAGTGTTAATTTGACTTAAGATTTTTATGATATCATTGAGGGCAACTTCTTGTACCACAAGTCGTTGAACTATTATTAGAATACTGATTAGCAAAACTTTTATAATCATCAGTTGCCAGTTATCTGTTATATATTGTAACATGTTTTTTTTTGTCAATTTATTTCGCAGCTTTCGTTGAAGCTATACCTAAGGTTTTTTGTATAACATTTTCCAATACTTTTTTTTCATATTGATACTGGACTATAGCTTTATCAATAAGAGAAATATCCTGTGAAATTTCATACAATAATTCATTAAATTGCTGTCTTTTTTTTTGGTCTGCCGTATTTAATATCTTCAATGTAGTTTCATAATCAGAAGTACTTTGTTCTTTATATTGCTGTAATAACTTTAACATATAATTATTTATTATTAAAGGCAAGACATTCTCTTTACTTATAATTTCGAAATTACTTGTGTTAAATTTTTGTATACTTGTTCCTTTTAGTTTTGTAGAATATTGTTGGGCCTTGCTGCTTATTTGTATAAAAAACCATTTTATATTTATTAATGTTTCTTTCATTATTTTAATTTAAATTACCAATATCTTTTTAGAATTTCCCATACTTTTCTTATATTACTCTGTGTATTTTTATAGTATTGTTGGCCTGTACCTCTTAGTCTTTTAATCAAGTTAGTTATTTTAAATAATATCTCTTTCATTTTAATCTAATATATCAGGTGAGTTAGTTTTAAGTATAACTTCTTTTTCTATTTGATTTCTGGGTACATTTGGTAGGTTTAGTATAGGGTTACTTACACTATCTGTAAGATTATTTACAACTAATTTCTCTTGTATAGCTGACATAGGATGCAGTTTCCTTGACATAGTACTTTTATTATCAATTTGTTTAGACATACTTCTTACTTTACTTAGCTTAGCACTATCCGTAGTTGTGGCCTGTGTATTACCTTTACTATCACTTTGTACCAACGTTGTAAGCTGATTAAGTATACCACGTGCTTCCGTATCTATACTTTCTTGTGAAATAGACTTATTCACTTTGGTAATAGGCTTAGTTGTAGTGGTCTTTGTATCCTTATTTATACTTGTACTATCATCTTGCAGAAAATCTTTAAAGCTATCGAGTATTGGTGGTCTACTCACCTCGATTTTTTACTTTAGACTAAACAACAATTTTTTACATATGGTATTTCGTATATTTTTTTAATGTTGAAGATTAACGTACGAAATCTTTTACTTTTTCAATATATTTTAATAGTCAATTACACATTTCCAGAAACTCGTTGTAAGTAATAACGAATTATTAGAAATTTCTATATATTTATTAATTATGAGGCTCTTTCCATATATATACCGAGACTTAGTGTTCTTTGTTTACTTTAACAGTGAACCTGCTTTTTACTGCATGTATTTCTAGATTTTCTTTAAACTTTCTGTATTTTTACTTTAAGAAGCTCATGTAGTTTTCTTTACTTAATCTCTCTTAAATATGTATCTGTTTGATTGTTATTAGCTAAAGTTTCCTTCTAGAAGAATAACATACCAATAGCTTCTTATGTTGAGCAACTTGAATAAACCAATAGTTGTGTTATGTAGTTAAGAGTATACCTGAGACCAACACGTTTGGGAAATGTTTGCAATATTTTCTATATTGTAATTCTGAAGATCTAACACCACTGTCTAAAAATATAAGTAAAACTATTAGTAAATTAATCCCTGTAAGAAGTGGAAATATATCCTTAGAATATACAGAGATATTTACTGAACATTATGTTTCACAGATAGTTAAATATGTTCATAGAAATACGTTATATTTTAAATCATTTAGAATTTAAGGTTTTATGTTAATATATGATTATACTTATCAAATTTAGGACAGATATCTTTATAAAAAATAAACACTTATGTTAAATTACTGTTTAATATTGTAAATAACATGTACTTGTTTGATACTGTATATCATAAAACTTATTAATCAAAACATGGTAGAACAACTAAAAGTTAAAAACAGTGGTTTCCTTTAATACTTGTTTGTTAATAAATGGGAAATATTCACATCCGATAATAGAAATAGTTTGCACTAAAGCATAAGAGATATAAAAAAATCGATCTGATATTGGGGGCGTATCGCATCATGAATAAAAATAATTCTTTACAATATGATGAAAGAATTTGGTGAGAAAGTCTTAGAAATAACTGCGTAATCTTCACATCATAAATAGAACAAGTTATGATAAACTGGTTTGTCAATTATTTCTATAAACCTTTGATTATTCCGTACATTTGAAAAACAACTGAACCGAGAATAAAAAAAATAAGTTCGTGTGTTACTTTAATGTTACGTGAAAGATTAAGTGTTTTATTTTTAAAACATACACGTTAGGCTTAAGAAAGTCTTTAAAAGACAAAAATTAAGAAGTTGTTTTATTAATCATGCTTACATCAATTAACAGGACAATAAAGAAATTTTATTCAGTGATTTATTACGTGGTTCATAGGAGTAAGCTTGAATCCCGTTTGATGTTGTCTATTCAGATTAAATTGATTTCTTCTATTATGAAGGTAGAACATTATTCTTACAAAAGTGTTTTGTGATAAAGCAGATACTCGTAAAAGAATTATAGAAAGTTTTTTACATTTTTCTATTAAAAAAACTTATTATAAGGTTCTCTATTTTACTTGGTTTTCTTAAATATAATTATCATTATTCGTAAGAGAGTATAGTTAATTTATTAAAGCCATAAGCTTATATCATATCTCCTAATTATTTGCTTGTAATTATAAAACATGTTAGGTTTACGTACCTTAATCCCCAGTATGAAAGTGCATTATCATTTTATGGTACCCTTGCTTTTTCTTAGGAACAGCGTGTATTTTTAATATAAAATTACAGATGAAGATATCTTAATTATCACAAAAGTTTTTATTATATTTAGATATACATACCACGTATTACTAAAAATGGAACGCTGACTTATTTCAATGTTTTTTAGACTAAGGGTAACTAAATTACATCTCATATAGTTGAAAGTAAAAAAGAACTCAGTATATTGTCACACTAAAGTAGATAACATAACTTTACATGTTTAATTAGGAACATATAAGGAAAAATACATATAGATAAATCGTTTTAAACATATCATTGATTTTAAACGTATGGTGGTATAGGGTTGTTTTTGTCGTTATTATTATAGTAGTCCTGGTTTACTACATTTCATTTTCATATTGAATCATACAATAGGTAAACAAAGTAAATTATTAAAGAGTTAGACTTACATGTCGAAGCCAACAAAAGAATATAACTGAAATAGAGAAAGCTAAAGATTTATTAGTCTTTTCGGTAATTAGATATTTATATATATTTATATCAGTATCTTTTTTTACTGTAGTATCTTTATTAGTAGCAATAAGTTTAGTATTTATCTTAGTATAGCCTTGTAGTATACTGATATCTCAGTATTTGTAGTGAAATAAACAGAGAAGTCTAACGTAGAAATACACGATATACATAAATATATCAATAATTATAAGATTAATTCTGAGCCTAAGAGTATATCTATTAATACAAAATTGATGAAGAAGACTATTAAGAGACTAGAGTATGATGACGCTAGTATACCTAAATAATCCTAGTGAAGTAGACAGAAGACTGTAGCGTCGGAAATACACTGTATAACTAGTAGTGTCAAGTAGAAAAACTACAATTATTTGGAATAGTTAAAAGTTTAAATAAAACACATTATGAAGCAATACAAGTTTATTTAGAAAAATAATTGAATGTTTCTATAACTAAGTAAGAGTTATATAGTTATTAAGTTTTATAATAATAATAAAATCATGAAGTAGGTAGGTAGTTCGTGTAGGGATAATTCAGGCGTTGTTTTTTAAGAATTATAAAGTGTTAAATAAAGACCTTTATGTAAGGAAAAGTTGGAGAACGGTGGTGGTTCTGTCTTACGGATAATTCACGAAAAAATTTAAAGTAGTAAAGGTGAGTTGTTAGAGACTTATTATTCGTAATGCTAGAATCTATTTAGAGTAACGGTATAAACTTCGGTTTAGTCTGGTGCTATTGTATAATTAATAAAAAAGGCTTACCTAGATTACTAAGATATATGGACCATTACTCTTGAGTTAAGAGAAGCGGCTTTATAAAATAGTTCTTTAAGTACAATTGCTTTATGAAGTGATAATAACATTGAGATACATTTTGTATAGTAAAATAAAAGCTTTTTCTTTAAATATTAAAATGATACTACTACAATCATAATAGGAAATAGTAATTAGATACAACTTGTTTTGCTGTTTACTATTCTAAATAATATAGAATAAGTTCACTTTATAAATACTTAGTTTTTTTCTAAGAATATACAATAAAGAATAATCTTGAAGATTTTAATCAACTCACTGTATCATTTGTATACTGATGTATAGTATACTTTTATAATATACACGACATACATACCATGGTTTAGTCATAGTAAATAAAATATTAGTATGAATATCGTTTTGTCTATTAAGGATACATTTGGCATAGCACATGTAATAAGCATATTCTTTTGGTTACTACAGTTTTATATTTAGCTGTTACTTTGTTATATATAGCCAGCGCTGAGCCATTATTGTCTACTGATTGCAAGACACTTTTACTGTGATAAGTATCTAAATCCAACGCATACCGCATGAGCCTTTCTATCAAGATATCATCTTTTATATTTATAATAATCTCTCTAAAATCTAGCTGATATATCCAAAGAAAGTTAAGAATATCTGCATCGTTTATAGAGAAATCTTTATTAAGTATCTCTAGAGTATACTGTACAAACTGTGTGAGCTCATTTGTAGCTATAGTATATGTACTGCTATTGTTCAATATTTCTTTAAGCTTCGGTGTAGCCTTCAAGTGTGTGTTATTACTGTGCTTTATCTTACGCTTATCAGTGTCTAAAGTTATTGACATATTACTATCTAATTCGTGCCTAAAAGCCGTAGTTATACTTTGCTTTATTAAACTAGGTTTATAAAATGTTGCACTACTGTATAGCTCTATTTCAACCTTTTCGTTTAAAGATATATATGGTACCTTGTCTTTATTTATTTCTTTCTTAAGTATTTTATTATCAACTAATGTATCAATTACGCAATTAACTAGTGGTATTACAAATGTATCTCTTATTAATTTCAATGACTCTTTCTTAAGAATAATTTCCTCATTATCCGGGCACGTTATACTGTTCTCTTCTAACGCTAGAAAAAGTATACTGGCATTTAGATATTCAAAGAGACTTTTATCTTTAACGTTTAAATTGAAAACACTAACATACTCTTCCATACTTATGCTGCCATTTTGAATCTTTTCTATGAAATTAGACAACACTGTAGGCTCTATTTGTGTATGTGTATATAGTGATACTTTTTTACGGGTATTCTTAGCCTGAATTAACGGGCCTTGCGTCTGATATATAAACTTCTCTATATACGCATTTCCCACATTATCACCAAGAATTTTACAGAGATTAGCGTAACTTATTTCTAGGTTATTAGACAGCTTGTCCTTCTCATAGTGATTTATCAATATATAGTTTAGAGATTTAAGTATTATTTTACACAGTAAATCTGTATCTAATTCTGTGAATATATTACTATGGTTACGCTTTATATTTAATATACTGCTTTCTATTCCTGTTTTCAATGTATATACCATATACGGGTTTTTCTTCACTGTTTTCCTTAAGACCGCTAAGTTTTTGCTTTCACTTATTATATCGTATAGTATAGCCCACTGCTCTAGGCTTAGGAAATATGCTTTATTATTTGATATATAAAAATTATCAACACTGCGTATATTTTCTGTATACTTTACAGTTTTCACGTGATTATTTTCCACATAACTGTCTAGAATTTTTATTGTTTCCTTACTACCATTCAATAGCGAATTCAAGACAATCTCCCCTGGAACTTTTTCTAGATCGGGTAAATCGTCCGTAAATATATCATTTTCAGACATACTTTTTTGACTTTTTTCTTCAAGAATTTCTAAATTATTAGAAATATTTGTAGGAATATCTTCTACTTTTTTTGTTACTTTATCACTACATGGTTCACAACTAGACTCTATACTAGACAATGGTATAGTTGTGTCATTGCTTACTACTTTGTTAGATACTTTGTTTGTATCTTCCGTGTATTTCCTATGTCTCTGTCTAATGAAAAGATCCTCGTCATCTTCTGGTCTTAGAGTACTCTGTTGTATAGTATGAGCCATGGTATTACCACTAATTTGCTTACTACTTTTTAATATACTTATTTCTTTTTTCAACTCTGAGACTTGACTAATTAAATCGTTTATTAAAGCTTCCAAATTTGGAGAACTTTTTGTCTCTACTTTACTCTCACTATTAGTCGCACTTGTAGTCTCACTGCTAGTCTCTTTACTAGTCTGTTCTATATCCAAAGAGAAATCATTAGCTTTTTCTTCGGGAATTTTCAAAGTGGGCACTTCGTCACTAGGAAGATTTTTACTACTTTCTACACTACTTTCTTGTATATTTTTAGCCATATTTTTTCTACGATTTTCTAATTCTTTCCATACTTTTTCTGCTGCATCGTGGTGAGCATTAGCGAGAATTTCTAAGTATTCTTCGTGGTTATTATTAGAGGTTTCTTCGTGATTACTATTAGACTTTTCTTCTATACTTTTTATATTGTCCTCTTTAGGTTTATTATTTTTCTTATTGTTGTGCTCTTCCCACATGTCTTTCAATTTTTGTATACTTAGAAATTTGATCATGGTATTTTTTTTATATGGTTATAAAAGATTTCCGTTGTCATAGTAATACGTTTTATTTTCATACGCTCACTGATTATTTCAAAGTAGGTTTCCATAGTATACTGTGTGAATGGCCCAAGTATTATGCGACATATTCTCATGAAGTTTTCATCTGTATAGTGACAAAATTCTGGTACTTTTTCTCGGTATTTGTCCAATGTTTTTCGATAATTCTCATATACTTCTGGGCCACTTCTTAGTGACTGTAACTTTTCTAGCAATACTGGTAAGCCTAAACTTTGTAAATATAAGAGTAAATTTTTGACATCTTTAAAGTTACTTTTCATTTTCTATTGACACTGTTTTGCGTATCTTTCTCATTACTTTCTTTAATATTTTCTTTCACTATGGGAACAATTTCCTGCATACTTTTCTCTTTACTTGTATTTTTATCACTACTTTTCTGCGTACTTTTCTCTTTACTTTCTTTATTACTTTGAGATATCTTTAGCGACTTGGCTAACAAATTCTCTATACTTATTTCATTCTTTTCATTTTCTATTGACACAGTTTCCTGCGTATCTTTCACTGTACTTTTATTACTACACTGTGAAGACTCTATACTCATATCACTACTTTCTTTCGTATTTGCTTCACTACTACCAGTCAGTATACTAGGCTCACTACTATCACTTGATATACTGGTTTCTTTACTTTGTATCGTAGTTACTCTGCTTTGCTCTGTACTTTGTATATTATTTTGTATCGTACTTGTATCTATACTACCACTACTCGCTACCTCGCTCGTTATACTTTTCTTTGTACCTTCATTTGTAGTTGTACTACCACTTTCTTTCTTTTCCTCTTTACTTTCTTTATTACTTTGACACATCTTTAGTGATTTTTCTAGCAAAGCTTCTATACTTATTTCACTACGCGGCTTTTCATTTTTTATTTTATCATGTGTTTGCATTGCCTCATACTGTGCTATTAACAATTCAATAGCGTTTTCTCTTTCACTACCTTGAGTATTAGCCGTTATCTCATTCAGATCTCTTATAAAATATGGATTTTTTCTAAAACTACTTTCACTATTATTTTGTATAGTTTCAGGTATAGTACTACTCGCTGTCTCGCTCGTTAGTATACTATTTTGTACTTTACTTTGAACATTACTAGAATCCATACCTGTTGTCTCTTTATTTGATATTTCACTCTTTACTTCTTTTCTCTTAGGAATTATAAAGTTAGGTGGTAGGAATGGTTGGTTTATGTATATAGGCTTAGTCTGTTTACTATCTACTTCACTGGTTGAAGGTATAGTACTATTTTGTATACTCGTAGTCCCTGCTGTAATCTTTGCTGTGGTATACTTTTGTCGTCTCACTGTACTCTGCTTTGTACTCTCTTGTATATCACTTGCACTACTTCTTATACCATACTCTGTACCTTGCACTGTAGTG
>Ga0209038_10000113_pt1 | contig 25566 bp, 29 predicted proteins | sample BogFormECP03_OM3_FD_188237 | JGI IMG/M metagenome (GOLD analysis project Ga0209038, IMG submission 188237) | Bog forest soil microbial communities from Calvert Island, British Columbia, Canada - ECP03_OM3 (SPAdes) (version 2) | ecosystem: Environmental > Aquatic > Freshwater > Wetlands > Bog ...
GCCAACTCTTTCCTCGGGCGAGTCGGCGAACACGCGCTCGATCGCATCCGCGATTTCGAGATGGAGACGTTGGCGCCGTGCCACCGACAGCCGCGTCAGCACTGCCTGGCGAACCAATTCGTGCGAAAACTGAAATCTCGCATGAGGATATTCGAGCGTCGAAGTAATCAAGCCCGCACCTTCCGCTTCCTCGAGAAAGTCGAGCAGCGAATCCGCGTCCGCCCGCATCGACGCGCCCAGCAGGTCGAAGGTGAACGAGCGTCCGATCACGGCGGCCGTGCCGAGTGCTTTCAGAGTGTCGTCGCCAAGGCGGGCCAGGCGCCTGCCCACCACCAGGCGGAGGCTTTGCGGCACGCCGACGTCGCCCAGCTTCAGGTCGCGGCGAAACTCTCCGCTCGAATCGAGCAACTGCCCCTGTTCGTGCAAATGCTTGAACAGCTCCTCGACGAAAAACGGATTGCCTTCGGTGCCGGCATAGAAAAAGCGCACCACCTCTGCGGGCGGCTCCCGTCCGCTGAGCGCGTGCAGCATCTCCGCGACCGAAGGCTCCGGGAGCCCGGCCAGCGTGATGCGTTCGACCAGATGATTGCGGATCAGCTCGTCCAGTGCGCGGTTCAACTGGTCGCCCGGCTGGACCTCGAAGTCGCGCACCGTCGCGACGATCATCACCGGCAGTTCGCGGATGTACGGCGCAAGATGGTTCAGCAGCAGCAACGATCCGTCGTCGGCCCATTGCAGATCGTCGAGCAGAAAGAGTGACGGAGTATTGCGCGCGATGCGCGTGATCATCTCAGTGACCGCGCCAAACAGGACGCGCCGCGATTGCTCCGGCGGCAGTTCGGCCGGCGCCGGAATATCGGGAAACGCGCGACGCAGTTGCGGAACCAGTCGCGCAATCTCTGCCGCATCGCCGCCCAGCGCGTCGCGAAACGTCGCCGCCCAGTCGCGCTGTGCGAGCGCAGCTTCCAGGATTTCGACGAACGGAATGAACGGCACCGGTTCGTCGCGATCGTAGCAAGCGCCCACGAACGTCAGCATCGCCCGCCGCGAAGCTTCGGCTGCGATCTCGGCCGCGATTCGCGTCTTGCCCACGCCGGCAGTGCCCGAGATGACGACTATCTTGCCTTGGCCGCGCTCAGCCTGGTCCAGCGCACGCAGCAGCGTCGCGCGTTCGGCGTCGCGGCCGATGAAGACCGTCCCCTCGGTGTAGCCGCGGAGAAAACTCGTGTCGCGGCTCGGCACGATCGGCTCCGGGACCGAAACCTCGCGCACGACGGCAGATCCGTTGGTTGCGAACTGCCAGACGACCGGACGATCCTTCTCTGGCAGGTACGAGCAGAACGAGCCGGTCCTGATTGTGCGATCGAGCAGGTCGCCCAGCCCGGCGTGCTGCTCGGAGATCTTCTGAACTGCGCCCTTGATCGCGCGCGTGACGTTCAGCCGGGCGCGCTCGGCATTGGAACCGGTGTGGCGATCGCGGCCGCCCAATCCGATCGAACGCTCGAGCTCGCGTGCGACGAAATCAATCTCGCTCTCGAGCTGATCCGCCCGTTGATGATTGCCGCGCTCGCGCTGCTCCTCGAGCTCCTCGCTCAGTTCCTGCAGCTGTCGCTTGTATTCGCGCTTCGCTTGCGCGTCGAGGATCTCGCCCGCATCGCCGGTCAGACCAGCCCGCACCGTAACGCCTACCGGCAATGCCTCTTCACGGCCAACGATCGTTTCCGGAGTATTCGGATCGGCACTGCCACTGCTCAACAGATCGAATGCGTGAAATTCCTGGCCGGGATGCTGCAGCAGTCGTCGAATGTAGCCAAGGCCCTTTAGATCCCTGATCGGGAAGGTCGATGGCCCCAGGCCGACGGTCCAGTACTCTCCCTTGATGGCGAAGACGCCGTTCTGCGCCGGCGAATCTCCAACCGGATTGGATCTTCCTTTGCGGAGCGCCGATTCTTTGTCCCCAACAACCACCGGTGACCCTCAAGAGTCGCAGAATGCCAGTATAGATGTACGTTTAATATTTTCGGGGAAAAGTCTAGACTACCGGCTTCCGAACGACTTCTGGTAGGCCTCGAAGGTAGCACCCAGTCCAGCTAGTGTAAATCCAGCTCTCGTCGCCGTAGCTTAATTCGAGTCGACCGCACAAGCAGGAGACTTATCGATGCCACTGAAAGTCATCGGAGCAGGATTCGGACGAACCGGCACGCTTTCGCTCAAGATCGCGCTCGAAAGGATTGGCTTCGGGCCGTGCTATCACATGATGGAGGTCTTTCCGCGGCCGGATCACGTCGCGAGGTGGCATCGGCTGGCATTCGAGCGATCGATGGACTGGGATGAGATCTTCCGCGGCTTTAACGCGACCGTCGACTGGCCGGCCGCGCGATGGTGGCGCGAAATCGCCGCTCACTTCCCGGATGCGAAGGTGCTGCTCTCGGTGCGCGATCCCGAAGCGTGGTACAAAAGCGTGACCGATACGATTTACCAGCCGATGAAGTCGCCTGCGCCCGATGGCGCGCCTGAGCTGGTCCGGCTCCAGTCGGAGATGGCCCGCAAGGCAATTCTCAGCGAGACGTTCGACAATCGCTTCGAGGACAAGGCTCACACGATCGAAGTTTTCCAGAAGCACAATCAGGCAGTCCGCGATGCGATCGATCCCGCGCGGCTGCTCGTGTTCAACGTGCGCGAAGGATGGGGTCCGCTGTGCCGTTTCCTCGAGGCGCCGATTCCGGACGAGCCCTTCCCGCGCCTCAACGACACCGCGACGTTTCAGGGAATGATGCGAATGATGAGAGAGTCGACGCAGAAGTAGACTGGCTGTCGCGTCCGGTTGTCGGCACGATACCGTCGCTGCCAACGACAATAAATTGTCGCTTGCAGTCGGTCGTTAGTTACCTGCTCTCGCTCGAGCGAGCTTACCGTAAGCTTCGTCGTTCCGGGGTGATATCCGATCCTGATGCTGGGAACGGCATTCCTTTTGCTCCGCTTGCCGGTGATCGCATCATCAGCAGAAAAGGACTCACCACGTATGAAAGCCGTCGGCTTCGCCGTCAGAAATCGCAAGCACATCTATATTGCCATCTTTGTCTGCTCGCTCTTGTTCGCAAAGGTTGCGCAAGCATGCACTGGCATCAGGCTGATCGCCGAAGACGGCAGCGTCGTGTGCGCGCGAACGCTGGAGTTCGGCATCGATCTCGACTCGAGTGTAATCGTGGTGCCGCGCGGGTACGCGCGAACCGGCACGACGCCGCAGGGCGCGAATGGGCTGCGATGGAACTCCAGGTATGCGTCGCTCGGCGCCAATGGCGTCGGGCTGCCGTTCATCTTCGACGGCGTTAATGAGAAAGGCCTGGCGGTCGGCTTGTTCTATTTTCCGACGACGGCCGGCTACGTGAAGTACAACGCGGACCAAGCCTCGAAGACCATCGCTCCGTGGGAACTTGGTTCATGGATTTTAGAAAATTTCGCCTCAGTAGACGAAGTCAAAGATCACATTGCAAGCGTCGAGGTCGCGGACGTCGAGTTCAAGCAATGGGGCTTCGTGCCGCCGGTGCACTATGTCGTGCATGACGCTTCCGGCAAGAGCATCGTGATCGAATACGTCGAAGGAAAATTGCATGTCCACGACAACCCGCTGGGCGTGATGACCAATTCGCCGACGTTCGACTGGCACATGACCAACCTTCGCAACTACGTGAACTTTTCAATGGTGAATAAACCGCCGATCGAAGTCGGCGACGTCAGGCTAACCGCACTCGGCCAGGGCACGGGGATGCTGGGGATGCCCGGAGATTTCACACCGCCGTCGCGCTTCGTTCGCGCCGTCGCGTACAGCACCTCGGTCCTCCCTTCCAGGACCGGATCAGAAGCAGTGCTCCAGGCATTTCACATCTTGAACAATTTCGACATTCCCGAAGGCGCAGCGCGCGAAGAGCAGAAGGACGCGCATGGCAACATCGTGTCCGACCACACCATCTGGACGAGCGCATGCGACTTGAAGGCGAAGCGATTCTACTTCCGCACTTACGAGAACAGTCAGATTCGTTCGGTCGACCTGATGAAAATGCCGCTCGACGCTCGGGCGATCACGAGCATCTCGATGAAGGGACCGGAGGTTGTCAAGTCGCTCGATCGCTAGTTCAGAGTCAACCTGCCGCCTTTTCTCTCTGCTTGGGCGATTCAAACTTTTTCAGGTAGGGCTCCACGTCAGGCGCGAACGCCGGATGTTTGCGCAACTTGTCGAAGTGGGCAAAGGCGCGTGGATATTCGGCGCCAACGCCTGCATGCAGAATCGGTTCGAGGCCTTTCTTCTGCAACTCGCCGGGTCTCGCTTTTTCGTTGAAGAACAGTGCTACCTCGGCGACGAAGCAGATGTCCGCGATCGAGATGCTCTCTCCAACCAGGAATTCACGGTCGGGCGACAGCGCCTGGTTGATTCCCGCCAGGTAGACTGCGAACCCATCGCGCATTCTTGCGTGAATCTCGGGCGACACGCTGCCGTCGACCAGGGACAGCAGGTAGATTTGCGAGTCGCGCGCAAACACCAGGCTCGCGTCGAGGAAGCTGTCGATGCGCGACGCTTCGTAGGCGTCGCGGCCATAGAGTGGGAATCGACTTTCACCGAGGCGAGCCACGGCTCGCATTATGCTGTTGGATTCGAAAATTCCGGTCTTGCCATCCGCGCTGAAAGCGGCTGGAACGGTTCCGAACGGATGCGCTTCCATGAAGGCGTCGGTCTTGTGAAGCGTACCGCTGAATCCGACCTTGCCGGTCCTCGCGTCCGACGACGTTGGCTCGCTGGCTGAAAGAGGTCTCGCGTCAAAGTCCCACAGCCATGATCGTAATTCTTTGGGCGAGCTTCCTCTTACCTCGACGTCGACGCCGGATAGACGTGCGGCGATGGTAGCTTTCCAGATGCGGGGGTTCGGCAGGTAGGAAAAAATCCTCAGATCACTCATGAGTTGTCTCCTGCCCGGCAGCTACCAGGTTTCGCGAAAGGGCCTGACCTCGACATTGAATGACCACGCGCAACGCTCCTGATGGGCGACGTGCCATACTTCGTCGGCAATCGCGGCCGGTGTAATAAAAAAATCCTGCGGAGCGTCGGGGAAGCGCTTGCGCGTCCATTCCAGGTCGATGACCGCATCAATCAACACGTAGGCGACGTGCACACCTTTCGGACCTAGCTCGCGGGCCATCGATTCGGCGAGAATCCTTTGCGCGGCCTTGGTCGGCGCAAATCCCGCGAAGCTGGCTTTGCCACGGAGAGCCGATGTATTGCCGCTGGCGATGATCGCTCCTTCGCCCGCGGCGACCATCGCGGGTGCAAGGCGCCGTGCAAGATAGAGCAGCGCCATCGTGTTCACCTGGAAGTTCTGGTTGAGCACTTTCGGATCGATTTCCATGAAGTTGCCGAAGGCGCCGCCGACCGCATTGTGGACTAACACTTTTGGTGCGCCGACGTCTGCCCGTATCGCTTCGAGAGTGGCGTCGAGCTGCGCTTCACTCGTGACGTCGCATTGATATGCATGCGAGTTGGCGATTTCCCGCTCGAGCGATGCGAGCCGATCGCGATTGCGCGCGAGCATCGCGACCGCATAGCCGCCGCGGGCGAAGCGGCGTGCGATCGCCGCGCCGGTGCCGGGACCAACTCCGGTCACGACTGCGACTGGATTCTTCTTATCCACCGCTGGATTCCTTCTTCGATTGACTGTGAACGATCCCGCCGCGTTCGAGCCGCGAAAGTTCGTCGGTGTCGTAGCCCAGCTCTGCGAGAATAGCGGCGTTGTCTTCACCCAGCTGCGGAGCCAGCTTGCGAACCAAGGCGGGAGTGCCATCGAAGCGCGCCGCCGGCCGCGGCATTCGCACCCTGCCGAGCGCTTCGCTTTCAAACTCCTGCAGGATGTGGTTCTCGCGGACCTGCTCGTTCTGCAGCAGTTCAAAGCGGCTGACGACCGGCGCCGATGGAACATCGTTGGCGAGCAGCCGCGGCAGAATTTCGTCGGCGCGCCATTTCTCCAACTCGGCCGAAGTTATCGTGCGGCGCTCGACGGCGTTTATCGATCGATCGCGCGCGTTCTTGAAACGCGGATCGTCGATGAGGTCTTCGCGCTTAAGCGACCGGCACATGCCGGCCCATTCGTCGTCCGACAGCGCAGCCGCGGTGATGTAGCGATCCTGCGTTGCGAACACGAGATCAGGACCCATCTCGCCGTCCGAGGGATCGGTCTCGTTACCGACAAAGGTCAGGCTCGGCATCGCCTCGGGCCACATGTAAGCGATCATCGTATCCAGCATCGAGAGCTGCACGTGCTGTCCTTGACCCGATCGCTCGCGCGCGAACAGCGCCGCCGTGATCGCCTGCGCCGCAGTCACCGCAGTGGTGTAGTCGGCAATGATCGTGCGCACCATCCTGGGACGTCCGGTATCTCGGTCGCGCTGGATATCCGCCAGCCCTGACATAGCCTGGATGATAGGATCGTAGGCGCGTTGGTTGGCGTAAGGACCGCTCGTTCCATAGCCAGTGATCGATACGTAGACAATGTCGCGCCGAATGACTCTAACTGCTGACTCGCCGAGACCCATGCGGTCGGCGATTCCGGGACGAAAGTTGTGAACCAACACTGCCGCCGTAGCTATCAGCTTCTTGACGATCTCGAGCCCGTCCGCAGACTTGAGATCGACCGCCAACGAGCGCTTGTTGCGGTTACAACTTAAAAACGACGCGTTCATTCCGTTGCGGCCGCGGCTGAAATGACGCATCAGGTCGCCGTGCGGTGATTCGACCTTGATGACATCGGCGCCCTGGTCAGCAAGCATCATGGTCGCGACCGGTCCTGCGACCATCGTCGTCAGATCGAGTACCCTCACTCCCTCGAGCGCGCCCGGCATATCCCTACTCCTCGCAACGAATTGCTTTCATGTTAGCCTCTCGGCGGAAAATTTCGGTCGAGAGCTTTTTGGTACGCCGGCCGCATAGCAACTCGCGCGCGATACTCGTGCAAGGTGTCGGAGAGCGGAATTCGGTCCGTTACCGCCCAATCCAGGCAAGTCATTAGAAGGATATCCGCGACACTAAACTGATCGCCCATCACATACTTGCCGGACTTTCCAATCCGCGGCGCCATCGCTTCAGCATTTTCCATGAAGTAGCTCCTGGCAGCCTCGACCGCCTTGGGCGCTGCGCCATAAACGTGCTCGAGTCCGACATGTCGCCGCATCACGTAGAGAGAACCGGCGTCCAGCTCGGTCGCGATGAAGTAGCACCACTCGTTCAGCGCGGCGCGGCTCTTAGCATCGCGCGGTGCAGCCATTACTTCAGGATTGGCGAAGGTCTCGCTCAGGTACTGAATAATTGCCGCGCTCTCGGTCAGCGTGAAAGATCCATGCTGCAGCACTGGAATCTTGTGTCGCGGATTAAGCCGCATGAATTCGTCGGTCTTGGTCTCACCGGTGCGCGAACCAATCGCGTGAAACTCATACTCCAGCCCCAGCTCCAGCAGCATCCAATGCGGCCGCATGGTGCGGCTCGTCCCGACTCCCCACAGAGTTAGATCATTTGTCATAGTTGTAGCAGCCGGCCGGCTTGGAAACTTTCCCTTGAAGGATTGACGTCGCGCTCAATTCACCTATTGATGACGCTCGTCATGTTTGGCATATTAATGACGCTCGTAATCATATGTGTCAAGCACTGATCGAAAAACGTTGAGGAGTTGGGATGCGGGTATCGAAGGAAAAGGCCGCGCACAATCGCGAACGAATCCTGACCTCGGCTGCGCGTCTCTTCCGCGAGCAGGGCATCGCAGGCACCGGCGTCGACGCCATCACCGATGACGCCGGCCTGACTCACGGCGGGCTGTATAGCCAGTTCGGATCGAAAGAGGCGATCGCGGCCGAGGCGATTCGCTTCGCGCTGGCGCGGGGCCAACGCGTCTGGCAGCGAGCGCTGGAACGCAACCCGGGCAAGGGTTCGATTCCCGCCATCGTCGAGAGCTACCTGTCGCGCGCCCATCGCGATGCGCCGGGGAACGGCTGCGTGGTTGCGGCGCTGGGCACCGACATCGCGCGTCAGCCGCGACGCGTTCGCCAGGTTTTTACCAAGCAGATTAAGGACGACCTGGAATTTCTGTCGCGGCTGATGCCGGACGACGGTCGGCGCCCCTATGAGGACGCGATCGTCGCGTTCGCTTCCATGATCGGTGCGCTGATTCTCGCGCGTGCGGTGAGCGACGAAGAACTTTCAGATTTGATCTTGAAGAGTACGGCCAAGCGGGTTATCAAGCGCGCCAAGGTCCGCAAAGCCGCGCGCAGTTCCTGACGGACCACGACGGCGCCGAGGAGATCGTTCGTGCAGCACAGAAACGCTACGGCGGCAGTGATCGGAGCCGGCGATTATATCGGCGGCGCGATCGCAAAAAAATTCGCAGCCGAGGGCTTCACCGTCTTCGCGGGACGGCGCCAGGGCGACAAGCTGACGCCGTTGGTCGCCGAGGTCGAAGCGAACGGCGGCAAAATCTCGGCGCGGTCGCTCGACGCGCGCAAGGAAGATGACCTGACCGCGTTTCTGCAGGACGCCGACAAGCACGCGCCGCTCGAGGTCTGCGTCTTCAACGTGGGCGCCAACGTCAATTTTCCCTTGCTCGAAACCACCGACCGCCTGTTCCGCAAAGTCTGGGAGATGGCGTGTTACTCCGGCTTCGTGGCGGGCAGAGAGGCCGCGCGCCTGATGTTGCCGCGCGGCCGCGGCGCAATTTTCTTTACCGGCGCAACCGCCAGCGTGCGCGGCGGCGTCGGCTACGCGGCCTTCGCGGCGGCGAAATTCGGATTGCGCGGGGTCGCGCAAAGCGCCGCGCGGGAACTTGGGCCGAAGAATATCCACGTCGCCCATCTGATCATCGATGCGGGCGTCGACACGGCCTGGGTGCGCGATCGGATCAGGGAACGAGAGGGGGAAGAGGCGATGAAGAACTTCGACGACGCGCGACTCATGCGGCCGGTCGCCGTCGCCGAAACGTACTGGCAGCTATATCAGCAGCCGCGCGACGCGTGGACCTTCGAGCAGGAAATCCGTCCCTTCGGAGAAAATTGGTGAGACCATGGCCAAGGTAGAATTTCATTTTGACTTCGGCAGTCCCAACGCCTATCTGAGTCACCTGGTGATTCCCGAGATTGAAAAGCGCACGGGAGTGAAGTTCGAATACGTGCCGGTGCTGCTCGGCGGTGTCTTCAAGGCGACCAACAACCGGTCGCCGGCGCAGAGCCTGGCGGGCATCAAGAACAAGCCCGAGTACGAGCGGCTCGAGATGAATCGTTTCATCAAGCGTCATGGGGTAACGCGGTTCAAGAGCAATCCCTTTTTCCCCGTCAACACCTTGATGATGATGCGCGGAGCGATCGCGGCGCGGCAACTCGGTGTGTTCGAACGTTACGTCGACGAAATGTTTCGTAACATGTGGGGCGACCCTAAAAAGATGGACGACCCCAACATATTTCGTACGGCACTCGACGAGGCGGGGCTGCCGACCGCCAAAATCGTCGCGCTGATCGAAACTCAGCCGGTCAAAGACGAGCTGATCGCGAATACTCAGCGCTCGGTCGAGCGTGGCACCTTCGGCTCGCCGACATTTTACGTGGGCGACGAGATCTTTTTCGGCAAGGACCGGCTGCGCGATGTCGAAGAACTGATCGCGGCATCGAAGTAGTCGCCGCGAAGATTTCCGCGCGAGCGTGACGCTAGCTGCCTTTGCCCTAACCTGAATAAGGGTCTAGGCTCTGTCATCCCGGAGTCCCGGGCATGGGAGGCTGAACCATGACTGGCGAATACGACGATCGCGATTTGTTCGATGACGAGCATCCGGGGCCGCAGGTGCTCGAATCTGCATTGGCCAACACTGCGCTCAGCGAGGTGGTCTCGCAGCCGGCGCTGATAGTCACGCCGTCGACCACTCTCGCCGACACGATTCACCTGATGCAGCGTGAGCGGCGCGCATGCGTGCTCGTGATGGAAGACGATCACCTCGCCGGCATTTTCACCGAGCGCGACATCCTGATGAAAGTGGCGGGCCAGCCGCTTGATCTCGTTCACACGCCCGTCTCGATGTCGATGACCGCCGATCCGTTCACGCTCCCGGCCGACGCCAACGTGGCGTTCGCGCTGAGCAAGATGGTGCTCGAGGGCTTCCGCCACATCCCGTTGGTCGACGACGGGGGCCGTCCGACGGCGGTAGTCTCGATGCGCAATCTCATCGAGTACCTCGGCGAAATTTATTCTCGCGAGTTGCTGACGATGCCGCCCGAACCGCATCAGCATCGGTTCAAAAGTCGCGAAGGCGCCTGATCGCACCATCGCTCGCGCGTTCGCTTGACGCAGCGCGTCTGCCCGCGCTAATCCCGCACAGTGATGCGGTTGCGACACTTTCGAGCGCTGACGCTGCTCGTCTTCTTTGGCTTGGTGCTGTCGGGATGCAACGTCAACAAACTCCCGACACTCGACGAGCAGGTCAAAGCCGCGTGGAGCGAGGTGCTGAATCAGTATCAGCGGCGCTCCGACCTGATTCCCAACCTGGTCGAGACCGTCAAGGGCTACGCCCATCAGGAGCAGACTGTTCTGACCCAGGTGGTCGAAGCGCGCGCGAAGGCGACTCAGATGCAACTGCCGGCGGACGTCCTGTCGAACCCGCAGGCATTTCACGAGTTCGAGCAAAACCAGGCGCAGATTAGCGGCGCGCTCGGGCGATTGCTCGCGGTGGCGGAGGCCTATCCCGATCTCAAGTCGAATCAGAATTTCCTCGCGCTTCAATCGCAGCTCGAGGGCACCGAAAATCGGATCGCCGTGGCGCGCCGCGATTACATTCTCGCGGTGCAGGACTACAACACGGCGCTCAGGACCTATCCGCAACGCTGGATAGCATCGATCCTCTACCCGGACCTCAAAATTCGCGAGACCTTCACGATCTCCGATCAAGCTCAACAGGTGCCCCAGGTAAAATTCTGATGCGCCTTCGCTGCGCACGGGCGACGACGATACTTCTCTTTCTGCTGATCTTCGCGGCTTCGACTCTTGCCGCCGAGCCGAAATTTCCAACCCTCACCGGCCGCGTTGTTGATGACGCCGGCGTACTGAGCGCTGCGACTCAAAGCCAGCTCACCGACATGCTCGCCGCGCATGAGCGCGCAACTGGCCAGCAGGTCGTGGTCGTCACGCTCGACTCACTGCAGGGATTCACCATCGAGGACTTCGGCTATCAGCTCGGCCGCCATTGGGGCATCGGGCAGAAGGGCACCAACACCGGCGCGCTGCTCATCGTCGCGCCCAAGGAACACAAGGTTCGCATCGAAGTCGGTTACGGCCTCGAAGGCACGCTCACCGACGCGCAAAGCCGGATCATCATCGAACAATCGATTCTGCCTTCGTTCCGCAGCGGCGACTTCAACGCCGGCATCCTCAACGGCACGCGAGCAATCATCCAGGTGCTGGGAGGCAATCCGCTCACGGCAGAGCCGGAATCGCAGCAGGTTGGAAATTGGTCGCCGACTCCGTGGGGGTTTCTCATCCTCTGGGGCCTGTTTTTCTTTGGGCCCTGGATAATTTTCATTGTTAGATGGTTGCGCCATCACAATGATCCGGTGTGGCAGGCGCAACATCGAAACGCGCTCATTCTCCAGCGGGGCGGCGGCGGATGGTCCGGCGGATCTTCGAGCTGGGGCGGAGGAGGCGGCGGAGGCTTCTCCGGCGGCGGTGGATCGTTCGGCGGCGGCGGCGCGTCCGGGAGTTGGTGACGAAATTGAATTCGCTCACGACGATCGAGCGCGAGCGCATCGACGCCGCGATGAAAACTGCCGGCGACCGGACCAGCGCCGACTTCGCGCTGATAATCGTTCCCTTGAGCGACCGCTATGCGCTCTATCCTCCTCTCTGGGCCGCGATCATCGCGCTCTCGGTGACGGGCATCGTCGCCCTGCTCCGCCCCGGATACTCAATCCAAACAGGCTTCATCATCAACGGCGCGCTCTTCATTGCGCTAGCTCTGATGCTCGACTGGATGCCCCTACGGATGCGGCTCGTACCGGCCGAAGTGAAGCGCACGCATGCGCGTGCACTGGCGCATCGCGAATTTGCCGTCCGCATCGTGGCGCCGGGAACCCGTCGCAGCGGCGTGATGTTCTTCGTTTCCATTGGCGAGCGCTACGCGGAAATCCTGGCCGATCGCGATACTCACGCTCTCGCGCCTGACCCAGTCTGGAACAAGATCGTCGATCGATTCCTCGACGCAGTGAAAGCCGGCCGCCTTGCCGACGGCGTCGTCGATGCGGTCGAAGCCTGCGGCGCTATCCTCAAGGAACATCACCCTGCCCCCGTATCGTAATCCTTGACGCGGCGCGTCTACCCGCGCTAATGCGCAGCTATGCAAACGATACACGGTGCCGACGTTGAATGGGGCGAGGTTTCGGGCCATCGCTCGGGTGGAATCGATTTCAAGCGCTTGCTGCAAGGAACACCCGGAGCGCCCGACAATTTCGAGTTGAGTATCGTGCGAACGGCCGGCGACTACTTCACGCCGCGCCATCGCCACAACTTCGACCAGGTCCGTCTCTGCCTCGAAGGTGCGATGAACTACGCGCCCGGCAAGGACCTCAAGGCCGGCACCGTCGGCTATTTTCCCGAGGGTACGTTTTACGGACCACAATCCGACACCAGCACGTCAATCGTCCTCTTGTTGCAGATGGGCGGATCGGCCGGCTACGGCTTCATGAGCTATCAGCAGCTGAACGCGGGCTACCAGAAACTGTCCGACCTCGGCCGCTTCGACGGCGGCGTCTTCACGCGCTCCACTCCCGACGGCCGCGTGACTCGCAAAGACGGCTACGAGGCGATTTGGGAGCACATCAACGGACGCGCCGTCGAATATCCGCCGCCGCGCTACGAGGAGCCGATCGTCATTCATCCCGACGGCTTCGGCTGGATCGCGACGCGCGACCCCGGCTTCGAGCTAAAGCATATGGCCACCTTCGGCGAGCGCGCCGTGAATATCGGCGAGATCCGCGCCACGCGCGGCTCGCGTCACAAAGTCGACCGGCATCGCGCGCCGGAGTTGCTGTTCGTCGAGCGCGGTGCGATTCGCGACGTCACTTCCGGCGAGGTGCTCGATACTCACTCGGCCTTCCGCGTCGATCCCGCCGACACGGGCCGCGAACTCGAAGTCGTGGAAGACTGTCTGCTGTTCTTCGTCCAGCTTCCGAAGTTCGACTCACAAACCGCGGCCGCCGCCGCTTGACCGCTGGAGGCTTTCACGATGGCATCGACGACCGCACTACCGCGCGCGCACGGCGCCCGCACTTCGAAGAGTCGCGACAAGAAGCCGGCTGGATTCCATCAGTCGTGGTATGCGATCGCGCGCTCGGACGAGGTCAAAGCCGGCGAAGTGATCGGGCGCGATTTCCTCGACGGCCGCGCCATTGCCTATCGCGGCGAGAACGGACAGGCGGTCGTGATGAATGCCTACTGCCGCCATCTCGGCGCCGACCTCAGCATGGGCAAGGTCTTCGGCAACGACATCCGCTGCGCGTTCCACCATTGGCAGTACGGGCCTGACGGCGCATGCACGAAAATTCCGGCGTCCGAAAAAATCCCCAAGGCCGCAAAGATGTTCAAATACCCCACCGTCGAAAAGTGGGGACTGATTTGGGCGTTCAACGGCGCGAAACCGCTCTTCGACGTGCCCGAATTTGTCGACTACGTCGAGCCCGATCTCGACCTCCGCACCGCCGAGGCCTTCGACCTGCCGGTCGAGCCGTGGGTGCCGTTCACCAACTCGATGGACTTTCAGCATCTGCGCGTGCTGCATGGGCTCAAGATCGAATGCGACCCCGACGCGATCGACGTCGGCGACTACCGCATCCAGTACGACGTGCGCTTCGAGGATCCCAACCTTGGCGTCTTCGATCAGCGCATCCGCGTGACCGGCACCAACACCATCGCGCTCGCCGGACGTCTTAATGGCATGGCGATTCTCTCGATGGCGACCGGTACGCCGACGCCCGACGGCCGCACTCACGGATGGTCCGTCACCGCGACGCCGAAAGCCGAGGGCAGCGACGCCGAGCGCGAGCAGCGGCTTCAGATCGGCGAAGCATTCTTCAAGCGCCTCATCGAGGAAGACACGCCCATCATGCAGACCATCCGCTTTCACGACGGCCTGCTGATCGACGCCGACCGCGCACTCGCGCGCTTTCTGCAATACGTGCGGCGCTTCCCGACCGCGCGCCCAGCCGCTGACTAAGTGCAGGCGGTGCGGATATGAGGGCATCGACTCGTTTTGCGTTCGGGGCAATTGTCGTTGCACTGACGCTCTTTGCGCTGACGATCGCTTCGACTTCGTACGCCGCGGCGAAATGTCCGAACCGGTTCTTCAAGAAAGTTCCGGTCAAAGGCTTCGGGGACACCCAACCGAACGCGCAAACGGCCTACGACAATGAGATGGCCAAGAAGATCGCGGCGGCGAAGCCGGACTGCGACAAGCTCGAATGCGAAGACAGCGACACCGAGGCCTGCACCTTTCTGCACACGGAGAAAAAGAAAGCTGTCTGCGCACAGCAGGGGGCAGGTTGGAAATGCACCGGATGGATGCGTCCCGGATGCTTCTGCCAGGAGCCGGACGAAGAGATCAAATGACGGCGCGGGTAGCCCGTCAACTCGAAGGAGATAAATCATGGCGCGGCTGACCGGCAAGGTAGCGTTAATCGTCGGGGGCGGTGCGGACGGACCGGCGAAAGCGGGTGACAAGCTCTCGATCGGCAACGGCCGCGCCACTGCGATAATGTGCGCGCGCGAAGGCGCCGCCGTGATGGTCGCCGATCGCTCGCTCGAGCTCGCGCAGCAGACCGCCGCTGCAATCCGCGACGAAGGCGGCCGCGCCGACGCGGTCGCCGCCGACGTGAGCGTCGAGGATCAATGCCGCGGCGCCGTCGAAGCGACCACCCGCGCATTCTCAGGCCTTCATCTGCTCGTCAACAACGTCGGCATCGCGATCGGCGGCAACCTGCTCAAGACCTCCACCGAGCAGTTCGACAAGATGCTCGCGGTCAACCTGCGCAGCCACTTCCTGATGATGCGCTATGCGGTGCCGGAGATCGCGAAAGCCGGCGGCGGCGCGATCGTCAACGTGTCGTCGCTGGCCGCGATGCGCTCCAACTCACAGATTTCCTACGAGGCGACCAAGGCCGCGCTGCTCGGGCTCTCGCGCTCGGCGGCCGTCTCGCACGCGCGCGATAACATCCGCGTCAACACGATTCTGCCCGGGCTGATCGACTCCTCGATGGTGCGCCGCCTCGTCGGCGATCGGGAGAGCACGGTCGCGCCGCGAATCCCGATGCGCCGTCAAGGCACGCCGTGGGAAATCGCGAGCGCAATCGTTTTTCTCCTTTCCGATGAGGCGTCCTACATCACCGGCACCGAATTGATCGTCGACGGCGGCCTCGCCGCCCGATGAACATGTGAAACCGCTGTGAACCAACGCTGGTATCTCAGCGAATCCTCGCGCGCCACAGCTTTTTGCGCTTCTCTCTTATTTCTTCTGCTAGCCCTATTCGTGAAGACCATCGCGGTGGCAGGCGACTCGACCGGAAGCAAGGCTGATATCGAGCGCGGAACGAAAACACCGAAAATTGATTTCAGTGGAAACAGGGCCTTCAGTTCCGAAAAGTTGCTGGAGGTATTGTTGAGCAGAAGGCCGAGATGGTTCACGGAGTCCGGCAGTCTGAATCCGAAGTTCGCTTATGAAGCGAGCGACGATCTAACGGCCTTTTACTACAACAGCGGATTTTTGGATGCTGAGGTCGATGGGCCACAGATCGCCTCGGCCGATCGGCCAATGATCTCAATCTATGAAGGTCCACTATTCCGATTTGGATCGATTACGATCGAAGGGCAATTGAGGTTTCCAGAGCGAGAGGTTCAGTCGCAGTTGAGCATACGGAGCGGACATCCCACCTCGGTAACTGACTTGGAACACGACGTCTATGCGCTAGCCGACTTCTATTCGGATCGGGGTTTCGCGTACGTAAACATAGATCCGAGGACGGAAATAGATACCAAGCGCCATCTCCTGAATGTGAGGTTTTTAATCAAACCCGGTGACGAGGTACGAATCGACCAAATCACGATAAGTGGAAACACGAAAACGCCGGAGCGGGTTATCCGAGCGGCGCTGCGAATTCATGAACACGATCTGTACTCGGCGCGCGCCTTCCACGAATCGATCGCTCGGCTGACTGAACTAAACCTCTTTAGCGACACTCGCGTAACGACGGAGCCTTCAACCAGGTCAGACGAGATCAACGTGAGGGTGACTGTTGTCGAAAAATCGAAAGTTTGAAGCGCGTTGCGATCCTCGTCCGTATCCTTCACGGATCGAATGTCTTTCAACCATGAGGTGAATTGTGAGCAAAGTGAAAGTTGGCTACCAGCTCGATTTCCGTAATCCTCCCGGTTCGGCGCTTTCGTTTCGAGAGCTTTATAGCGAATCGCTGGCGCAGGTTGAGGCGACCGAGCAGCTCGGCTTCGATTCCATTTGGCTCACCGAACATCACTTCACCGACGACGGCTATTTGCCCGCGCTGACCCCGGCGGCTGCCGCTATCGCCGCGCGCACGACGCGAGTCAGCATCGGCACCTACGTCCTGCTCGCGCCGTTTTGGCATCCGCTGAAGCTGGCCGAGGACGCAGCCTTCATCGACGTAATCTCGGGCGGCCGGCTGCGGCTCGGGATTGGGCTCGGCTACCGCGCCGAGGAGTTCGAGGGCTTCGGCGTGCCGCGCGCGCAAAGACTCGGCCGTACGCTGGAGACGATCGAAATTCTCAAGCGGGCGTGGACCGGAGAGCGATTCAGTTTCGAGGGAAAGTATTTCCAATTCCACAACGTGCGCGTGCTGCCGCGGCCGGTAAGCGAACCGCATCCTGAATTGCTGTGGGGAGCGGGCGCCGCGAAATCAATCCGCCGCGCGGCCGAACTCGATCTTGGATTCGCGTGCGTCGGCGGCCGGCGGGAAATAGGCATCTACCTCGAAGCGCTCAAAGCCGCCGGCAAGGACGCGGCGCGCTACAGCATCGTCAACAGCCGCGTCGTTTACATCGCCGACAGTGAGGAGGATGCGTGGCGCGACACGCGCGCGGCTCTGATGTACCAGGCCGAGCTTTACGGCAAATGGCTCTCGGCCGCGGCCGGCACGACGGACCAGAGCAAGGTACTGATTCGTCCCGACCCTGAGCGCCTCCGGCGCACCAGCGTGCTCGGAACGGCCGCAGAAGTTACGGCGAGGCTGCAAGAAATACTGGTGACGACGCCGATGACTGAGCTTATCGTCGTGACCCAGTTGCCGGGGCTCGATCCCAGGTTGGCGCGGCGCTCGCTCGATCGATTCGGCACGGAAGTTCTTCCCCGCCTCAGGTAACTCTGCGCGGCAAAAAAGAAAACCCCCGGAGTTACCCGGGGGTCTTCGCACTTCCAATTCAGCAGTCGCCTACATTCCGGGAACGACGATGCCGGCGCCGTGGTCGTAGGTCACGGACCACGTGACGTCAGCCTGATTCACTCCCGGTGCGGTCGCGTAAGCCCACAAGCTCATGAAGTGGCCCTGCGTGAACACCTGGCTATCCGTCAGGTCGCTGCAGGTCGTGTCGGGTCCCGTGATGATGCAGGTAAGGGTGCAACTCCCGGGGAAGCCGCTGTCCTCGCACAGAAAGAAGACAAACGAGTCGGGCAGCCCAACGTTCATCGAAGTTCCGGGATCATTGTCGACCCTGACGAACAAACGCTCCGCGGTACCGGTTTCGGACATAGGCACTTCGGTCGCCGTTGACGTGTCCGCGCCATTGCCGGGTCCCATTATCAGGATATTAGCGCTGACGGTGTTAGCCCCGTTCAGCGCGATGAGGTTGCCAGGCTGGCCACCCAGCGTGCCGAGCGTGCCGCCGGTGAAGACAGAGATATTCGGCTCGGCGGTACCGGAAGCGCCAGTCGGTCCGGTTGCTCCTGTAACACCAGCCACCCCGGTGTCACCGATCACTCCGGTCGGCCCCATGAATCCTATCGGACCCGTTGGTCCGGTCGGGCCCTCGACGCCCTCAGGTCCTTGAGGTCCAGCCGCTCCCTGTGCTCCCGCCGGACCCACCGGGCCCGGATAGCCGCCAGGTCCCTGCTCACCCGGAATTCCCGGGCTTCCGACCACTCCGGCCATGCCGATATATCCGGTCGGTCCAGTAGTGACCCAATCGATTTCGACCTGACCACTGTTGCATCCGCCGGTGCCGAGGTTGATGCCTTTGACCTTGCCCTTGGCGCCGATACAAATCTCAATATTTTCGGTGTGGCCGACGCCAGGTAGCGCCGCCAGAACGAATATCGCGGCCGCGGTCGCACCGACCAGCCGACGCCAAGCGATTTTAAAGGAAGCAGGCATGTTGACGCCCTCCATTTTCTGTTGCCCTCCGGCCCTACTGCTTTCCGCTCGCGATTTCATTGTCATCTCCTCTGCGCGTTGCGGAATCAGAAAGCGTCCGCTGAGTCGATCGCGTAGTCCATCGACCAACTCACAGCGACGGGGTTGTACACTACAGCGCCGCCAGAAGCGTAGGCCTGGATCGACAGCGTGTCACCCGGCGCAAACTCCAGCGACTCGGGGCTCAACGGGAAGCCAGTAGTGGTGCAAACCGTCGTGTCTGGAGGAGCGGGAGGCGGCAGGATGCCGTTCTCAACTGCACAAAATGGATTCGTCACAAGGCTGCAGTCGGCCCCGTTGCAGATGACGAAGGTGTATGACGCTCCAATTGCACCCGCGGTGGGCGATATGGCGACCCACATATTGAATGCGGTGCCACCCGGAGTCGGAACCTGCACGCTGGTCTGCGGATTGGCATTGGGCTGCGGAGGAAATGTCGAGACGCCCTTGCCCGCTGCGCCGTTTCCGGGTCCGAAGTAGAGCGGCATCGTCGGCAGCCCCATGTCTCCCGTAGTCCCGTCCAGAGTAATTGCCGCGGCGTTGGCGATCGTCCCGCCGAGTGCACCGCCGCTCAGGATCTCAACGTTGTCGCCCGGAGGAAATGACACTCCGGTCTCACCGGTCACGCCCCTGGCTCCCGACGCTCCAGTCGGACCGGCGAAACCTACGTTCCCAGTCGGACCGGAAGGACCTGTGATACCTTGCGCTCCCTCAGGACCGGTAAAGCCCACCGGGCCCATCGGACCCGTCGGTCCCACCGGACCCACAAGGCCCTGCGTCCCAGTGAACCCGGCCAAGCCAACCGGGCCGGCCGGGCCAGTGGCGCCTTGAATTCCCGTTGGACCTGTCGGTCCCGGGATGTTCCAGGTCAATTGAAAGTCGCGCTTCGGGCATTTGATGTTTACCCCGTCGACTTTGCCGGCCGTGCCCACGCAGACCGAGATGGGCCCGGTGTCAGGCACCGACTGCTGGGCGTTGGCCGCCGGCGAGATACTCGCTATTAACATCGCAGCCGCCGATGCTCCGACGAGCCAGCGCCACGCGTTCTTAAAAGATTGAGGCATTCTCGTCCCCTCCCTGACTGTTACCATTCGCGTGCTCAGCATATTCGTGCTCCCTAAATCGGGTCTCACGGCCCAACCGGCTCGACTACGTCACCGCCGGTCTGATGCAGGACCACCATCCACGACACATCGGTAGGAGCCGCCCCATCGTCCGCGGTGCCCACCAGCGCGATGGTGTCACCCGGGTTGTAGTGCTGGTAGTCGGTCAAATCGTTGCACTCGGTCAGGGTGGGGAGATCGATCGTGCAGGTGACGTTGGAATCGCACACACTGTTGACGCAGAGCTGGAAGGTGTAGTGGTGGCCCGGACCCGGCACGTTCTTGGTCTGTACCCAGAGCTGAGTCACGGTCGAAGCGTCGATTGGCACCGCTTCGCTCTCGAGGATCGTGTCGGAGCCGTTGCCGGGGCCGTAGTAAATCGGACTGGTTCCAATGCCGCCAGTACCCGACAGGATTCCTGCGAAACCAGGTCCAAAGAGCAGTTCGACGTTGGTGCCCAAGTCACCGCCGCCGAGCGTGTAGAACTGGACTCCGTTAGTACCGGCTTCACCATCGTATCCCGTTGGTCCGGTTACGCCCGTCGGTCCAGTCGGTCCGGTCGCTCCCTGGAGTCCTTGCGCACCCAGTTCTCCTGCCGGTCCCTCAGGTCCAGTCGCTCCGGTGGCGCCCACCAGTCCGATCGCGCCTGCCGGTCCTGCCGGACCCTGCGGCCCAGTTTCACCCCTGGGTCCTGTCGGTCCTGCCGGTCCCTGCATGCCCGCTGGGCCCTGCTGGCCACGCGACCCCGTCACCCCATCGACGTTCCAGGTGATCGCCCGGTTCGGTGGAGAGCAGACGCCGTCGACATTGACTATTTTCCGAGTATGCGGCGCGTAACAGAGTGTAACTAACTGCGCTCGGCCAGTTCCCGGCGCAGCGGCGAGAAACAGCGCCCCCATCGCAACGCCGAGCATCACGCGTCGCGCATGCCTGAGTAATACGTGCATTACCGTCCCTCCCTAGTACTCGCGCCAGAAAACGGCTTCTGGCCTGCCTCGTCCAAATCAGGGAACCCCAGCAATCGCGGTCCCCCCCGGGACACTTTGCCGGACCATTCATCGCAGAAAACCACCTCATGAGTCAAGATGAACATATTTAACCCTCCCGTTAGTACCCGCCGCATCCTTCACTCTCATGTTGCTTAGACATCTATTGAGAATCTGCGTGAAGTCTGCAAATGATCTGAGACTCGAAAACAGCAACCGCCTCTCCCAGAATGAATATTTCACCGAACTGAACGTCCGCGCTTTTTCAACATTTGCGGTCGGCGACGACACCGTACATGGAATCCTCTCATCGTTTGCCGAATCATCCGCGGTCATCGTAAACTAAGATCATCAACAACATGCCGGTCGCATACATTCCACGCACACGCGATCTTTACAGCGATTTCATCCCGTACCGATGGGTCGAAAACGATTTCGCGCCGTTCACACCGCTAACCAAACCGGTGGCTGAATGCAGAATTGCGATGCTCAGCTCGGGCGGAATCATGTACCGCGATCAGCCGCGCTTCCATCACGAGGACGCGTCGTATCGCCGCATCCCGATTGACGCAATGCCTGACGAACTGAGCGTGTGGCACTTCGGTTATCCGACGCGTGACGCCGAGCGCGACGTCAATTGCGTATTCCCGCTCGCACGAATGCGCGAACTCGCGGCGGCCGGCGTGATCGGCGCGCTGGTCGATCCCGCGTTCAGCTTCATGGGTGGAATATATTCGGCGCGCAAAGTTCGCGACGAGCTCGCTCCGCAAATTGTTGACGAGCTTAAACGCGCGCACGCCGACGCCTTCTTCCTCGTCCCGGCATGACCCGTCTGCCATCAGTCCGTTGGACTGATCGCGCGCGCGGTGGAAGAAGCGGGAATCCCCACGCTCTCAATGACTTCCGCCATCGATATCACGCAGTCGGTCAAGCCGCCGCGCGCGGTGTTCGTCAATTTCCCGCTTGGCCATCAGACAGGGCCGCCCGACCAGCCCGACTTGCAGCGCCGAATCGTCAGCGATGCGATGCGCGCGTTCGATGCCATCACTGCGCCCGGCACAATCGTCGAGCTGCCCTACGTGTGGGATGCGAACGATCGATCGTGGGAAGACGTCGACTACACCAAGGGATGGATGCCGGCGCGGCCGTCGCGCGACGTCGCCGACCGGCTCGAAGCCGAGCGCCAGGCAAAATTCCGCCGCCGTTAGATCGTGATTTCGCATCTCGCGCTTTTTCACTTGCGCGAGTAGCTTCATGCGAGCGGCCGGCGCCGCGACAACCTACGGGGAGGTGCGATAAATGTTCGCAGGTCATGCGCTCCAGATAGTGATACTGCTCGCGTTGATCGAATACTTGGTACTCGGCGTGATGGTCGGGCGCGCGCGCGGGACTTACGGCGTTGAGGCGCCGGCTACGACCGGCAATCCCGACTTCGAGCGCATCTATCGCGTGCACGTCAACACGCTCGAGGCTCTGATCGTCTTCCTCCCGGCGGTCTGGATCTTCTCAATGGTCGTGCACTATAAGACCGCCGTCATACTGGGATTGTTGTTCCTGATAGCGCGCATCATTTACGCGCGCGGCTACATGAGCGCCGCATCCAAGCGGGGCACCGGTGCCGCGCTGAGCGCGCTGATCAATGCGATCCTCGTGCTGGGCAGCCTGATCGCGATCGGAATCAGAATGATCTAGCGGCGACGGACCCGCCCGTGTTCTCCGCGGTCGCGGCTTTACACTCTGACCCCGACGCCGGTAACATCACCTCGTTCTCGATTCCATTTTCAATTCATCATCAAGCAAGGAGAATTTTCTCATGGCGGAAGAACGCAAAGGCGCGGTTACGATGCGCGGGAACCCGATGACGCTGGTCGGCCCCGAAATCAAGGTCGGACAGAAGGCGCCGAACTTCAACGTGGTCGGCAAGGGGATGGCGCCGGCGACGCTCGATCAGTTCAAGGGCAAAGTCAAAATCATCACGACCATACCGTCGATCGACACCCCCGTGTGCGACGCCGAGACGCGCCGCTTCAACGTCGAGGCGGCCAATCTGCCGGGCGACGTGCAGATCCTGTCGATCTCGATGGACCTGCCGTTCGCGCAGGCGCGATGGTGCGGCGCCGCGGGCGTCGACAAGGTCGCGACTTTCAGCGACTGGCGCAGCGCGAGCTTCGGCACCAGCTACGGCACGCTGATCAAGGAACTGCACCTGCTCGCGCGATGCGTCTTCGTCGTCGACAAGAACGACAACGTCACCTACGTCGAGTACGTCAAAGAAATAGCCGAGCAGCCGAATTTCGAAGCGGCGCTGGCCGCTGCGAAAAAAGCCGCCGCCTGATTCTTGCGCGCGGGCGGATGCGTCCCAATCGCGTCCGCCCGTGACACACCTTGCTGCTTCATGCCGACCTCGACACCCAATCGCCACGCCTTCGCCGACGCACTCAAGCGCGGGCTGTACGAGGCGATCTTTCGACGCCGCGACATCCGCGAGTTCATTTCCGATCCGATTCCCGACGAGGTGATGGCGCGGGTGCTGGTCGCCGCCCATCATGCCGCCAGCGTCGGCTTCACGCAGCCGTGGGATTTCATCCTCGTGCGCAGCGTCGAGCAGCGCCGCCGCGTGAGAGAAGTATTCGAAGCCGAGCGCCAGAAGAACGCCGCCCAGTTCAGCGGCGAGCGCCGCGAAAAATATCTCTCGCTCAAACTCGAAGGCATCCTCGAAGCACCGCTCAATCTAATCGTCACCTGCAAGCCCGATCGCTTCGGCCCCGCCGTGCTCGGCAAGACCAGCATCCGCGACGTCGAGATCTACTCGGCCTGCCTCGCGGTCGAAAACATGTGGCTGACGGCACGCGCCGAGGGCGTGGGAATGGGATGGGTCAGTATCCTGCGCAACGACGCGCTCGCCGAAATCTTCGGCATCCCCGCCGACGTCATACCCATCGCCTATCTATGCGTCGGCTATGTCCGCGAATTTCCCGACCGGCCCATCCTGGCCAGCAAGGATTGGGCGCAGCGCCTGCCGCCACGCTCGTTGATTCACTTCGACTCGTGGAACGACGCCGAAGACCGAACCAAGCCGGCCGCCGAATCGCTGCTGAAGAAGATCGACGACCATTCCATTTGGATGTCGATCTTCCCCGAGGACTCTCCCGACAAACCCCCATCGCGCGAATAGTTCGTTTCAGGGGGCGCGGCCTACGCGCAAAGCATCTTCTTCATGTACCAGTGCGTGTGGCCCTGCGGATGATCTTCCAGCGTGCCGAAGACGCTGTAGCCCAGCTTCTCGTACAGCGGGCGCGCCTGGAAACTGAAAGTGTCGAGATAGGCATGGACGCATCGACGCTCGAGCGCGAGATTCTCGATCGCCGTCATTAGTTTCGTCGCGTAGCCCTTTCCACGAATCGCCGTATCGACCCACACGTCAGAAACGTAGAGCCACAGACCCCAGGTGTTGCCGAGCGCGCCGCCCAGGATCTCGCCTTCGCCACTTTTCAAAAAGACATTGGCGCCTCGCCAGATCTGCTCCGGCCGCCCAATCGCCGCACTGGCGTGGGTCTGGATACCGCGCGTGATGAGTCCCTGCACCTCAGCGGAAGCATACGGAGACATCGCGAGCGTCGCGCGATCGCGCGGATCGCGGCGCAGCGCATCGATCCCGCTCAGCGGCCGCTTCGCCATGTGGAACCTGCGATGACCCTCCACCGGATGACCGTCGAGTTCGCAAAACACCCGGTATCCGAGCTTCTCGTACAACGGCCGCGCCTCGTAGCTCGCGGTCTGCAGCGCGCCCGCGACGCATCGCTTCGCGATTGCATACCGCTCGGCCGCCGCCATCAGCTCGATCGCGTATCCGCGCCCGCGGCACCTCCTGTCGACCCACAACGATCGCACGTGCAACCATCCGCCGGCGATATTCCCCAACAGCCCGCCCACAACCGCGCCGCCGTCGTCTTTGACGACGAATCCCACCGGATACAACTCGACGATCCCGGTCGCCGCGATATTGTAATTGCGCAACCCGCGCTCGACGACCTCAACCCAGGCCTTGGGCGGCTCGGGCTCAACGACAATGCTGATTTCGCTCATCGGGTTTCTCTCGAGAATATGACCGCATTCAGCCTGACGACAGTGCTCACGACATGCTAAATCATCACGCGGCATGTCTTTACTCAAACAAACTATTGCTTCGATTCTTCCGGTCGACAACGAGGCGGCGTGGGCTGCCGATGCGCGGCTGGATTCCCTGACCAAGCCTCCCGGCAGCCTCGGTCGCCTCGAGGAACTCGTGCGGCGGTACGCCGCTATCCGCCACGACGAAGCGGTCAAGCCCGGACGCGGCGCTATCGCAGTTTTCGTCGCCGATCATGGCGTCGCCGCGGAAGGCGTCAGCGCATTTCCGCAGGCGGTCACGGCCGAGATGCTTCGCAACATTGCCGCCGGCGGCGCTGCGATCAGCGTGCTGGCGCGACGCTTCGGCTATGCGCTCAAGGTCGTCGACGTGGGCGTCAAGGTCGACACCAGCGGCAAACCATTGGCGGGCGTGACCTATCGGCGCGTCGGCGCCGGTACGCGCAGCTTCCTCGACGGCCCGGCTATGACGCCCGATGAAACGGCGCGAGCGCTAGAGATCGGAATCGAGATTGCGCGCGAGCTGGCCGACAGCGGCGCGACTCTAATCGGCATCGGCGAGATGGGTATTGCGAACAGCACGCCCGCCGCCGCAATCCTGTGCGCGCTGACCGGCATCGCGCCGGAATCGATGGTTGGACGGGGCACCGGACTCGACGACGCGGGCGTGCGCCGCAAGACCGAAGTGGTCATGCGCGCGCTCGAGATTCATCGCGCGGCGCTCGCGTCGGGAGAGTCGCTACTCGCCGCGCTCGGCGGTTTCGAAATCGCCGCGATGGCGGGCGTATGCATCGGAGGAGCCGCCTCGAAGGTGCCAGTCGTCGTCGACGGCTTTATCGCGACGGCGGCAGCGGCGGCGG
>Ga0209038_10000115_pt1 | contig 25488 bp, 26 predicted proteins | sample BogFormECP03_OM3_FD_188237 | JGI IMG/M metagenome (GOLD analysis project Ga0209038, IMG submission 188237) | Bog forest soil microbial communities from Calvert Island, British Columbia, Canada - ECP03_OM3 (SPAdes) (version 2) | ecosystem: Environmental > Aquatic > Freshwater > Wetlands > Bog ...
GGCGTCGGTATGGTGGTCGTCGCGGCAGCCATTACGAGGTGCTCCGGTTCATTCGTACTTCCAATCCGGATCGTCCGGATGTTTCAGGTCCCACAGCGGACGGCGGCTGCGGACCACCGGCGGCGTCGCAAAGTTGTATTCGGGTGGCGGCGAGGTCGTGGACCATTCGAGCGTCCACGCGTCCCAGGGATCGTTACCTGCCTCCTCGCCAGCGAGCAGTGACCGCATGACGTTGATTACGAAAATCAACACGGCGATGCCTTGCACCAGAGCTCCGATCGACTCGATCAGGTTAAGGGTCTCGAGGCCGCGGCCCGGCTGATAGGTGTAGATGCGTCGCGGCATTCCGCGCAGTCCGGAAAAGTGCATGGTGTCGAACGTCATATGGAAGCCGATCAGGAATAGCCAGAAATGCCACTGCCCCAGCTTCTCACTGAGCATTCGCCCAGTAGCCTTTGGAAACCAGTAATAGATAGCGGCGAATATCATGAAGACGATCGCGCCGACTAGTACATAGTGGAAATGAGCTACTACGAAGTAGGTATCCGTTGTTTGCCAGTCGAAGGGCGCCACGGCGAGCATGATGCCGGTCAGGCCTGCGATCAAAAATTGAAAAAGAAATGCGAGACAGAACAGCATCGGGACCTGAAAGCGAAGTTTTCCGCCCCAAATTGTGCCGAGCCAATTGAAAATCTTGATGCCGGTCGGCACGCCGACGAGCATCGAAGAGGCGGCGAAGAACGAGTTGCCGGCGGGCGTCATGCCGACGGCGAACATGTGATGCGCCCACACGCTCATGCTGATGAACCCGATCCCGCACGACGCCGCGACCATGATGCTGTAGCCAAAAATCACCTTGCGCGAGAAGACCGGGATGATCTCCGAGGCGAACGCGAAGGCGGGAATGACGAGCACGTAGACCTCGGGATGGCCGAAGATCCAGAAGAAGTGCTGCCACAGTATCGCCGAGCCGCCCGCTTGAGTGTCGAAGAAATGCGCACCGAGGAAGCGATCGAGCAGTAACATTGCCTGCGCGGCCGACAGCGGCGGCAACACGACGATCATCATGAAGGCGACGACGACGGCGAGCCACACCAGCACCGGCATCTTGCCGAGGGTCATCCCTTCGCAACGCATGCAGAACGCAGTGGCTACTATGTTGATGGCCGTCGCAGTGCTGCCGACACTAGTCAGTAGAATACTCAGTATCCAATAGTCAGTACTGTTGCCGCGCGAGAACGGAAGCTCGGTGAGGGGTGCGTACGCGAACCATCCGACGTCGGGCGCGCTGCCCGCGCCATAGAGGCCGTCGCCTGCGAGATAGCTGAAGTAGAGGAGCAGGGAGCCGAACAACCAGAGCCAGAAGCCGAAGGCGTTGAGACGCGGAAAAGCGAGATCGCGCGCGCCAACCATCAGCGGCACCAGGTAGTTGAAGAAGCCGGTGAGGATGGGCATCCCGACCATGAAGACCATCGCCGTCCCGTGCATCGTCATCAGCCGGTTGAAGACCTGGGGCGACACGATGTTGCCGTCGGGAAATGCGAGCTGAAGGCGAATCGTCGCGGCTTGCAGACCGGCGACCAGGAAAAAAACCAGACCGCCCGCGATGTACATGATGCCGAGCCGCTTATGATCGACGGTGACGACCCACTCGTGGAGTTTGCCCAGCACCGGCAGCGACTGCAGATCGTCCGTCGCGCTCAGAGGGATTTCGTGCTCGATGCTTCCCGCCATATCCGTCTCTCCGGCTCAGTGCAGCGTCGCCAGGTACGCGACCAGATCGTCGAGGTCCTTGTCGCCAAGATTCATCGCCGGCATCAGCGCGCCGGGTTTCATAACGTTGGGATCGTCCACCCACACGCGCAGGTGATCGCGAGTGTTCATCGCAACCCCCGCGCCTATAGTCTCGCGCGCCATCAGATGCGTGAGGTCGGGTCCGAAGCGCCCGACGGCCGCAGTACCTTGAATGGTGTGGCAATTGACGCACGCGGTCGATTCGAAAATCTGCCGGCCGTGCGCGACCGACGCGTCGAGCGCCGGCGGCTGCTTCTGCGCAGCGACCCATCGATCGAAATCGGCGCGCGGCTCGACGATCACCCGCAGCAGCATCAACCCGTGTTCGGTGCCGCAATACTCGGCGCACTGCCCGAGGTAGGTGCCGGCGACGTGCGGGTCGATCCACATCGTGTTCTTGCGGTTTGGAATCACGTCGGTCTTGCCGGCCAGGCGCGGCACCCAGAAACTGTGCGCGACATCGGCCGATTCGAGATCGAGAAACGTCGGCGTCGGGCTTTGGCGATCGCTCAACGGCACGTGCAGCTCGTTGGCGGTGACGACGCCGAGGTCGGGATAGCGAAATTCCCACCACCATTGATGTGCGATTACGCGAACGCTGATCGCGCCCGGCGGGCGGGTCGGCGCCTGCACCGTATATATCGTCCGCGCCGTGGTGAGGATGAGGACCAATACAATGAGGACGGGAACCGTGGTCCAGGCGAATTCGATCGGATTGCTGCCGTACACCTGCGGCGGTTCGCGGTCATCCTCGCCCGGGCGCCGGCGAAATCGCACGATGGCATAGGTCAGCAGACCGCCGACGATCACGAAGATCGCAGCGGTGATCGCGATGGTGAACAATGCGAGGACGTTGATCTCGTGGGCCGGAGTCGAGACGGGGCTGAAGATGCTGCTGACGGGAATCTTCGAGTTCGAATCGCCCATTCCCCAGTCGTTCGCCAGGGCGGCGACCGGGGCGCACGCGATAACCGCAATCGTCAACCACCAACGCTGCACAAGTGCGTACAAGATCGTTCGCAGCTCCCGAGTAAGCGGCCGCCGGCGCGGCAGCGCAGTTGTGAAATCTCAGATCAGCTGAAATCAGTACCACAAAACATTTTTTATGACTAAGCAGAAAACCGCCGCAGCTTTGGCGCAGCGAGCCTAGTTCGAAACAGCCGACGCCACTGCGCCATCGCGCGGCAGGATCATCACTTCGGACATGCGCGTCTCGGGATCGAGCCTGATGAAATAGGCGGGGAAGCCGGTCTCGGCCACTGCGACGTTGGTGCGCGCGTCGCAGCCGCAGCGTGCCGCCATCGCGTCGTTGATGGTAGCGAGGCGGTCGAGGCTGAGCGCGGCGAGCTTGAGGTTCGCGTCGTCGACCGAAAGCTCGAGCGTCGTGTCTTTCACCTCGACCTTGGAAGCGAACGCCGTGCCTGAGACCGTCGCGGTCTTGACGATCCATTGCTTGAACTGACTGCTATCCATTTTCACGACGGTCGGATGGTTCCTGCGCACTTCTGAGATAGCCGCATTGAGCGAGTGTTTCTTTGCCCTCGCGTCGGCGAATTCCTGCGCATCCGCCAGCGTCCAGATTTGCTCCGACCATCGAGCAACCGTCGCCGGATTCCCACCCGGTATATCCTGGTAGTCAGTCGCTGCCCGTTCGGCGTCGGCCAGGTCGTGAGCCTTCAATGCGGCTTCGACCTGCTGCGCATCCTTGCGGCGCTGGGCCTCGTCGATTTGCGCGATGATCGAGCCGCTCTGGCTACCCGGCTCCTTCGCCGCCTCGAGGCAGACGACGCGCTGTTCGGCCAGCGTGTAGGTCGGGCGGCCAATCATGAAATCGCACTGACAGAGGTCGTCATTCACTTCGCGGCGTTCGCTCGGGCTCAAGTCGCTGCGCGCCGACAGAGCGACCAGTTCTTGCCGGGCTGCCGGAAAATTGCCGACCGCAATTTGACTGCGGACCGAAGTGAGGGCCGACGGGGCGCATCCCGAGAGTGCGACTGCAAGCACCATGGCGACCGCGACCGCGCTGAGAGTCCGCCCGGGAACCGACGGCCATATAGATGAAGGGCGGATGCGCAACATGAGCCGATTATGGCAAACGTGGCGGCCGATCGCCTAACCGTCGAGATGGGCAATCGAAGGCCGCGCGGGCACATGAATCATTCGATGTAACGCGACGCGACATGGACCGAAACAGATTGGCGAGCGCGATTTGCTCTGGTGGCCTACGTCGGCTTCCGTCCCGGACTGCTGCTGGCATGAGTGCTGCACCTAACGTCAGTGCGAGGCGCCAAACACCGAGTGGTGCAAGGAGCGGTGAATAATAAAGAGCGGAGGATGACTGGCGGAGCGCCAGTGGAGGAAGCGCGGTGATAGCGCGAACGGAAAAGTTTGAGGAGCCACGCTCGACCGGCGGTCAACAGCCCGGTTAACGCGAGCAAAATCGATTGCGCTGCCAAACGCGCAAAGGAGGACATCAATAATGAATTACATCAACAAGCTCATGGTCCGAGTCCGCGAGAGCAAGAAGGGACAGACGATGACTGAGTACGTGCTGATTATCGCCGCGATCGCGGTGGCCGGGTACATCGCGTACCAGGGCCTCGAAGGCGGAATCAACTCGATTATCTCGAGTGTGACCACGACTCTGAAGGCTGCGTAAGGGCCGCTGGCTCTCAGCAACCGGGCGAATGCGCGGAGGTAACCGGCGCAGGAGGAACACCGACAGTGAACATCATCATTAAAATCCTGGTCGGTGTCCGCGCTAGCCCAGAAGGTCAGACGATGACCGAGTACGTGCTGATTATCGCCGCAATCGCGGTAGCCGGGTACATCGCGTACTCGGGCCTCGAAGGCGGAATCAACACGGTCACGACCGGCGTGACCACGACTCTGTCGGCGGCGTGACGAAATAGCCCCCAAGCCCCTGCGTCGGATGAGGCGCGCGGGCCAGGCGGCGGGGACCGAGTGCCCCGCCGCGCAAATTCCGGGGCTCGCAGGCGAAGTGAACAGTCAGTCAAACGGGGAATTGATTGCGGCCTTTCCGGTTGAACGCAGCGCGCGCGGCGCCCGCGTGCGAGGAGAGTGAGAGCGATTGGATTCTGCCCGCCGGGCGGTCCTGAAGGGGGCGCGTCGCGCGCGGGAAATTGGGGGCACAGATGAGACGACCGATAGTGTTCGTAATCCTTGCAGCAATGGGCGCGGTGTTGGCCGCGATTGTGGTCTTTACCGCAATCAGTAGACGCGAGTCCGAAGTGCAGCGCGCGATGGCGCATACAGTCGAAGTCGTGGTCGCGGCCAAGGACATTCCGCTCGGCGCCAAACTCGCGCCCGACGACGTCAAACTGATCCGCTGGGCGCGCGACAGCATCCCCGACGGCGCCTTCACCGATCCACAGGCCGTCGCCGGCGCCTTCGCCAAGGGCGAGTTCGTCGCCAATGAGCCGCTGGTCGGCAGCAAGCTGTTCATGGGCGAAAAGACCTCGGGCGTGATGCCCCTGCTGATTCCTCCCGGGATGCGTGCGATGTCGATGCCGGTCGACGAGGTCGCCGATATCGCAGGCTTCGTCGAGCCGCATACGCGCGTCGATATCCTGGTCGCCGTCGCCGGCACCGGGCCCAATCAAGGATCGTTCTCGCGCATCGTTTTGCAGAACATCGAAGTATTGGCCGTCGCCCAGGAAATTCAGCACGTCAAGGACGAGCCTGAAGTCGTCAGAGTCGTCACCCTGCTCGTGACTCCCACCGACGCCGAGAAACTCGACCTCGCCAGCCACGAAGGAATGCTGCGCCTCGCAATGCGCAACTACAGCGACAGCAAGATTGTCGAAACGCGGGGAATCGGAATCGGCGAGCTGCTTCATCAGGGCGGCGGCTCCGGCGACATGACGATGCCCGTCATGCAGGTGCAGCCCGCGCCGGTGGCTCCCGTAGCTGCGGCACGTCCCGCGCATGGACCTTCCACGTTTCGAATCGAACTGATGCGCGACGGCAAGTCTTCCGAAGCGATTTCGTTTGTCCATTCGGGCATGGGAAAACGTCCGTCGTACCAGGCGGAGCAGGAGCCTGAAGAGCAACCCGCCGAACCGGCAGCCGAGGCGCTGCCGATGCCGGCTGCTCCACCAATGCCCGATACATCCGAGTCTCCGGTCTCGTCCGCGCGGCCGGCCGCGAAGCCAGCCTGGTCGGCGGCGTTTGTCGAGCCGCCCGCGAGCGCCTTCGCCGCTGTCCGGGCCGACGTTATCAACGGTCGCGAATCCATAAATCCGATGACGCCGAGGCCGGGAGAACCGGGCTACGAACCGGCGCCCAAGACCTATCAGGTTCCGTGATCGCAAATGGCAAAAGGGGGAAAGCCATGACGCCAAGCAGGACGATACACACACACTTTCGGCCCGCAGGAAAATTCTGCCGGCTGCTCGCCTTGGTCGGATTGCTGGTCGCAGCCGGCGCCGCATCCACTCGCGCCCAGGTCAAAGCCGTGACTGATTGGGTTCCGGTTTCGGTAACCGCCGGCGAAATCTACGTCATCAATGATATCAAGCCGGGGACCACGCCGACCTTCAAGGTCGAGGATAATCCTCAAGCCTTCGTCAGCTACAACTCGCCGCCGGGAAAGCTGACCATGCTCAGCGCCGCCGCCGGCCGCTGGATAGTTACCGTCACCAATACTTCTGATCGCGAGATCAGCTACGACCTGAACGCGTTCGCCGCTGCGAAAGCCGGCGCCCCCCTGACTCCCGGCACTGCGCCGCGCTCAATCAGCGACGAGGGTCTCGGCGCACGTTCGGTGGGCGCGGGTCCCTCGACCTCGATGCCGCCTGCGAGCGCTGCTCCGGGAGGCTACTCGTTGCTCCGGCCATCGACGTCGACGGCTCCGGCGTACAGCGTGACAATCCCCGACAAGGCGCCGCCGTCCGCCGATGCCTCCTGGAATACGCCGCCGCCCCCGGACGGAGCTCCGCAAGGCTACCGCCCGGTGCAATCGATCGCGCCACCTGCGCCACAAGCGGCAGAGTATCGAAACGATCCGTCGGTGTTGGATGAGCGCAGCGGATACATGAGCGACAGTGTCTCCGGTGGAAAGCACTACCTGCCGGGAGAGGTCGTGTCACTGATGATGGGCACCTCCGAGGTAATCGACTTTCAGCGCCGCATCACGCGGATCTCGGTCGCCGATTCCAAGATTGCCGACGTACAGGTGATCGATCCTTTCCAGCTCAACCTGATCGCGCATCAGCCGGGCTTTACGACGCTGGCGGTCTGGGACTCCGACGGCAGCTATGAAGAACGGTCCGTTCGAATCGACGCCAGCGGCCGGCAGCAGGTGATGCTCAACACGGTCGTGGCCGAGCTCGACCGCACTGCCCTTGAAAATCAGGGCGTCAACGCGTCGCTCGCGCTTACCCGGCTCGGAATATCGTTGGCCGCTCTGCCGGGCGCGGTCGCCACGCCGTACAACGCGGCCAGCACTCTTACCAGTTCAAGCAGCATCGGCTCCCTCTCGGGAAGCAGCAACCCGTCCGGAATTCTGCCCGGGGGCGGCAGCATAATCCCGCTGTTGTTGTCGCCGGGCCTCACTTATGGCCTCGCCGCACAAAACTCGAACTATATGTTGCAGGGATTCTTCCAGTTTCTCGAAACTCACAACCTCGGCAAAGTGCTGGCGGAGCCGCATCTGCTGGCCAACTCCGGTGAGAAAGCCAAGTTCCTCTCGGGTGGCGAGATTCCGATCGTAATTGCGCAGGCGCTCAACTCCACCATTGTCTTTAAAACCTTCGGCACCTCGGTCGAGTTCATTCCGACCGTCGTCGGCCGCGACGACATCGAATTGATCGTGAAACCCGAGGTCTCCGAGCCGGACTACACGCACGGCGTCGAGCTGTTTGGTTTCACTGTTCCAGCCTTCGTCACGCGCCGCGCGGAGACGATGGCGCGTCTCAAGGACGGCCAGACGCTGATCATCGCCGGGCTTATTCTCCACGAAAAAGTTTCCCAAATTCAGAAGGTGCCTTACCTGGGCGACATCCCTTACCTGGGCGGTCTGTTCCGCAACACCTCCTGGTCGAACAAGGAGAGCGACCTCGTCATGAGCGTGACGCCCCAGATAGTCCGGCCGCTGCCCGCGACCGGCGAGGTTTTCCTGCCCACCAGCCGCCCCGACTTGACTGCCGACGAGATCAGAACTCAACGCCTCGAACCGCCGGATGCGGCCCGGCCGCGCTTCTAGGCGCGCGCCCCACGGGAGAAAGATCGAGTGCCATTCAACGGATCAAAGGGCGAGGGCCGCCGCAGCACGATGAAGGTCTTGCTGGTCGGAGACCTTGGCGAACAGCGCACTCAGCTCAAGACGGTGCTGGCCGCGCTGGGCGAGCCGGAACTCGAGATAGTCGAGGGCGAAGCTGCCACCGCCTCGAATCTCTCCGAGAATGCAGCTTCGCCGCCCGACGCCACGCTCGTGATGGTCAACGGCGACGAAGAGGCTGCCCTGAGTTTTCTGCAGGGCCAGTCGCTTCATTCGCCTCGCCCAAGCCTGCTGGCCGTGCTTTCGTCTCGTTCCGCCGGGCTGATTAAGCGGGCCCTGCGCTCGGGTGCCGACGAGATCCTGTTCATGCCGCTCGATCCCGGCGAGGCCACCCGTGCGCTGCTGAAAGTCAGCGAAGCCCGCTGGCGCACCGAGCGCCGCGAGGGCGGCGTGATCGTTTCCGTCATCAGCCTGGTCGGCGGCGTCGGCGTGACCTCGCTCGCCGCCAACTTCGCGCTGGCGCTCACGTCGTTGCATCAACGAGTCGCGTTGGTCGATCTCGATCTTCAGACCGGCGGCCTGGCGATTTTTCTCAACCTCGATCCCGAAGTGACCATCATGCCGCTGGTGCGGCTCGACCATAAGCTCGATTCAATTCAACTCGAGTCCGCCTTGACCAAGCACTCGTCGGGTCTCTATCTGCTCGCCGCGCCCAAGCGCATCGAAGAAGCCGAGCTGGTTTCGGACATCACGATCGGCTCGGTGCTCGATCTAATCCGTCAATTGTTCGACTACGTGATCGTTGATTGCGGCGACCATGTTGACGAAAACGCGGTCGCGGCGTGGGAGCGCTCCGAGCAGCTCTTTTACGTCCTCGATCAGTCGATCGCCGCCGCGCGATGCGCCTGGCGATTCATCGATCTGTTCGAGCGCCTCGGCCTCACCTCGCTCGAGCCGCGCTACATACTCGATCGCTACAACCCGGCGCATCCGCTGACCGACAAGGCAATCGAAGCGACTCTCGCCAAGTCCATCTACGCCAAAATTCCAACCGACGAGAAGACTTTCGAGACTATCGAGATGAAAGCCCAGGATCTTTTCACCGTCGCACCGTCATCGCCGGTCGCGCGCGCGATGCTCGAATTGGCCGCGCTCGTGATGCCGCGGGCCGAGACGGTTGTCATTCAGGAAACGTTCATGTCGCGGCTCAAGTCCGCGTTCAGCGCGCATTGAAATTAACGAGGTATCAAGATGGGACTCTCTGACCGCTTGTCGAATGCCACCAAGGGCGTACGCCCCTCCGACGGCGTCAGCGGTGGCGGCTCGCTCATCGGCGCGACTGTGCGCCGCCGCAAGGACGCCATTGCCGACAGCTCGCGCCGGCTCAAAGTCAAAGTTCATAACAAGCTGTTCGAGACTATCGACGTCGCCAAGCTCGAAACGCTCGAACCCGCAATGGTCTCCACCAAAGTCACCGCCGCCATCAACGACATACTGAACGAGGACGGCCGTCTGCTGACCGACTCCGATCGCGGCAAGCTTATAGAGGAACTCAAGAACGAGCTGCTCGGCCTCGGCCCGCTCGAGCCGCTGCTCCGCGACGACGAGATCACCGACATCCTCGTCAACGGCCACAACCAGGTTTACGTCGAAAAGCGCGGCAAGCTGCACGCCACCGACGTCGTTTTCCAGGACGATCAGCATCTGATGTTGATCATCGATCGCATCGTCTCCCGCGTCGGCCGCCGCGTCGACGAGTCGTCGCCGATGGTCGATGCGCGCTTGCCCGACGGCTCGCGTATCAACGCGATCATCCCGCCGCTGGCGCTCGACGGCCCCGCGCTCTCCATTCGGCGCTTCGGCAAGCATCGCTTCGACATCGGTGCGCTGGTCGAAAAGGACGCGCTCACCTGGGACCTGGTCGAGTTTCTCCTCGCCGTCGTTCGCGCCCGCCTCAACGTAATTGTCTGCGGCGGCACCGGCTCGGGCAAAACCACGATGCTCAATTGTCTCTCGGCGTTCGTTCCCGAAAACGAACGAATCGTTACCATCGAAGATTCCGCCGAACTTTCGTTGCAACAGCCGCATGTCGTGCGCCTCGAAACTCGCCCGTCCAATCTCGAGGGGCGCGGCGAGGTCACTCAGCGCGACCTGGTCAAGAACTGTCTGCGTATGCGCCCCGACCGCATCGTCGTCGGCGAGGTCCGCGGCGCCGAGGTTTTCGACATGTTGCAGGCGATGTCCACCGGTCATGACGGCTCCATCGCCACCATCCACGCCAACAGCCCGCGCGAATGCCTGGGCCGGCTCGAGATGATGATGCTGCTGTCGGGCGTCTCGGTTCCGCAGCGCGCGATGCGCCAGCAGATTGCATCCGCCGTCAACATTATCGTTCACGTCAGCCGCCTGTCGGACGGCTCCCGCAAAGTGATGAAAATCTCCGAACTCAGCGGCATGGAAGGCGAGATGATCATGATGCAGGACTTGTTCGAGTTTGTCCGGCTCGACACCACCGCCGCCGGAAAAATCAACGGCAATTTTCAATCGACCGGCATTCGTTCCACTTACACCCAACGTCTCGAAACAGCCGGCTACAAAACCGAATCTAAAGTCATCAAAACGGCGGCGCGATGAGCCCCGGCGACCTGCTGATTCCCTTCGCCGTCGCGGGTTTCGTGCTGGTGCTGTGCGCGCTGTTGTACATGCGCCGCAGCAATCGACCTCGGGTCAATCGCACCGTCATGCGCCGCATGGCGCGCCCGGGCGTAACGCTCGATGAAGATATCAGCAGGACCGATCGTCCGCGCCTCAGCGGACGCGAATTCCTCAGCTGGTTCTATCGCCTCAACCTGCTCCAGAAGCTCGAGGAAAATCTCTGGCAGGCCGGCATCTACGCCCGCATCGCCGACGTCCTGCTGGTTATCCTGCTGATGTTCGCGGCGGGACTGGCTGTCGGCCAGGCTATTTGGGGCAAGGTGCTCATCTCGATCGGAATTGGCGCCGGCGTGGCGATGCTGCCGATAATCTACATTCGAGTGCGCAGGCAGCGCCGCATCAAGGCCTTCGCCAAGCAACTTCCCTATGCACTCGACCTGATCAAATCGTCGCTTGAAGCGGGCCATACGCTGCTGCGCGGGCTGCAGGTCGTGGTGACCGAATTCGCCGATCCGATCAGCTCCGAATTCCGCTCCGCCATCGAGCAGAGCCGCCTCGGCCTGCCGCTGGCCCGCGCCCTCGAAGAGATGCTCAAGCGGGTGCCGCAGGAGGATCTCCGCCTGCTGGTCGTCGGCGTGCGCGTTCAATCCGAAGTCGGCAGCTCGCTGGCGATAATCATTGGACGGCTTTCGGAAATCGTCCGCACCCGCCAGCGCCTGCAACAGCAGATCAAGGCGCTCACCGCACAATCCAAGATGAGCGGCATACTGGTCGGGTTCCTTCCGATCGCGATGCTGGGCGCATTCAGCATCATCCAGCCGAGTTACACCAACACGCTCTTTTACGATCCGAGCGGCCAGAAGATTCTCGAGGTGGCCGCCGTGCTTGACGTGATGGCGTTCCTGACGATTCGCAAGCTGCTCAAGGTCAAGTACTGAGCTACCCGCGATGCCGGCCGTCTATGCAAGTCTGACCGTGTTCATTCTCTTCGTCGCGATCGCTTTCGCAATCTACGTCGCCATTTACGGCAGCCAGCGCCCGTTCGACGAGCGCGTCACTGACATCGGCGTCAAGATGCGCGTCGCTTACGGAAATCCCGCCGATCTCGATATGGAGTCCGATTCGTTTGCGAACTCGCTGTTTCGGTGGGTCGCCAAGCGCCTCCCCGAGCCGGCCATGAACACGCCCGAGCGCGAGAAGCTGGCGCAGACGCTGGTGCGCGCCGGTTTTTCCGGACCACGCGCCGTCCGCACATTTCATTTTACGCGCCTCGCATCGACGGCTGGAACCGCGTTCGTCGCGCTGATCGCATCGGTTGCGTTCGGCCTTCACGGCATCAAGCCGCTCGGCCTCATGCTGGTCGGCGCGGGTGTGGGCGCTTTCGTCCCCAGTTATTACGTCGGCCGCAAAGCGCGGCAGCGTCAGCAGGAAATCGCCAATCAGCTCTCTGACGTTCTGGATTTGCTGGTCGTCTGCGTCGAGGCCGGTCTCGGCCTCAGTGAAGCGATCAAGATCGTCGGCTCCGAAACGGAACGCCAGAACCTGACAATAGGCACCGAGCTATCCATCGTTTCAGCCGAGCTCGGCGCCGGCAGCACGCTCGGCCAGGCGCTCAAGAGTTTCGCCGTTCGCACGGCGGTCGAGGACATCAAGCCGCTCGCCGCGACCCTGGTGCAGAGCGAAAAGCTGGGCGCGCAAATCGGCCCCGCGCTGCGCTCGATTTCCGACACCATGCGCACGACGCGCCGGCTGCGCGCCGAAGAAAGTGCCGCCAAGACTACCGTCAAAATTCTGTTTCCGCTCGTCCTGTTCATCCTCCCGGCCATGATGAGCGTGATCGTCGGTCCCGCCATGATTCAAATCATGCGCGCGCTCACCTCAGTCCACGCTTGACGCGGGCCGCTCGGCACAATATCCGATCGATCATGGCCGATTCGGAATCGCGCACGCGCGCGCTTGAACTGTGGAACGAGGCGATGCGCTTTCACATGAACCGCGACCTCGAGCGCGCGGTCGAGCTCTACACCCAATCAATCGAAGTCTTTCCCACCGCCGAGGCCTACACCTTTCGCGGATGGGCATTCGAGGGGATGGGCCGAATCGACGACGCGATCGCCGAATGTCGCCGCGCCATCGAGGTCGACCCTTCGTTTGGAAATCCCTACAACGATATCGGCGCCTATCTGATCTCCAAGGGCGAGCTCGACGAGGCCGTACCCTGGCTGGAGAAAGCCAAGACGGCGCCGCGCTACGATCCGCGCCACTATCCATTTATGAATCTCGGTCGAATCTACGCCGCCAAGGGGATGGTGAAGCGCGCGATCGACGAATTCGAAGGCGCATTGGCCTTGGCGCCCGGCGATCCCGGGTGCGAATCCGCGCTGCAGCAACTCCGCGCGCTGTTGAATTGAACGACGGATATTAAATGATCAAAGTCGGAGATCAAGCGCCGGATTTCACGATCGCCGCGCACGACGGCTCGAGCCTTTCTCTAAAAAGCCTTCGCGGCGCCAAAGTGCTGGTCTGGTTCTTCGTCGAGGCCAACACGCCGGGCTGCACGCTCGAAGGACGAGGATTCCGCGACCATCAATCGTACTTCGACGAAAACAACATCCGCGTCGTCGGCGTTAGCTTCGATTCGCCCGAAGACAACGCCGCCTTCGCCCGCCGCCATGAGTTCGGCTTCCCGCTGCTTAGCGACGCCGATCACGCGGTCGCGATCGCGTACGGCGCATGCGCGGGAACCGACGCGAGATATCCCGAGCGCGTGAGTTTCCTTATCGACGAGCACGGCTTGATCGAACGCGTGTACGATCAGGTCGATCCACGCGACCATCCGGCGCGCGTCCTGGCAGACGTTCTCGGCGTGTAATCGAATGCCGCCGCCACTCAAAGTCCGCGCCGTCATCTTCGATCTCGACGAAACGCTGATCGAGGAAGAGACCTCCAACGACGCCTCCGCGCTCGCCGCCGGCGGGATTGCGCAGGCTCGTCACGACGTCGATCCTGTGGCGCTGCTCATGGCGTTGCGCAAGCGATCGCGCGAGTTGTTCCTGGCCGGCCCGATGATCGACTACTGCCGCGACATCGGCATCAGCACGCGCGAAGCGCTGTGGGGCACATTCGCCGGCGACGATCCCTCGCTAGCGCAGCTCCGCCAATGGGTGCCCACGTACCGATTGGACTCGTGGGCGGCCGCGTTGGGCGAGCTCGGCGTCGATGACCGCGCGCTCGCCGCCGAGATGGCTGAATTTTTCGCGATCGATCGCAGCCGCCGCCACGTCGTCTTCGAGGAGTCTGAGCAGGTCCTGCATGAGTTGAAGAAAGATTTTTGTCTCGCACTTGTCACCAACGGCGCGCCCGACATCCAGGGCGCCAAGATTGACGGTTCGAACCTCGCGAGCTTTTTCGAGACGGTGATCATCTCGGGCGGCCACGGATTCGGAAAGCCCGACCGCAGAATTTTTCAATTGGTGTTGGAACGACTGAAAGTCGCCGCGCATGAGGCGGTGATGATTGGCGACAGCCTCAACCGCGACATCGCCGGCGCGCGCGACGCAGGCATCCGCACCGTCTGGATCAATCGCTACAACCGAACGTTGACCGACGCGCATCCGATCCCTGATTTCGAGCTGACCGACCTCCGCGATCTTCCCAGGCTGCTGACGCGCGCCGGCTAGTTTCGTTCTCGACGCGGCATGCCGCTCACTTTGGTTTGAGGCGAGGATCGTCCGCCGAGACACACTGCGCCTGCTTGTAATATCTCACAGCGGTCTGCTTGTTCTTCGCGTTCGTATTCCGGCGAATCCTGTCGAGCACGTGCTCGCATTCCGCCTGGTCGCGATAGACTGTCGCCCGCTTCTTCCATTGCGTGAGCGGCGCGTCCACGTTGCCCATTGGATTGTCGCGCCCCGTCGGCGGCATCATCATGTACCAGCCGACGAGCGCCAAAGCGGCGGCGTGACGAATGCTCTTCACGGATTCCTCTGCGGCGACCTCGTCAGGATGTTGATCTGAACGCTGAGCTTTTCGTCAATCGCCTTCAGCGTGGTCAGCGCTTCGTTGATCTTCCAGTACCAGCAGACGATTTCGCGACAGATCAGCAGTATTACGAGCGTGATGAGGAGCGAGACCAGTAGCGCCATGAATTTTCCTCCTGCAATCGATAGTTACGCAGGCTGGTACACCCACTTGGCCCGGTCAAGCAAATCCGACTCGAGGGTTGGCGACCGGCAAACCGATGTCGCATTCTGACAATGCGACGCCATCGAAATGCCGCATCGAGCGCCGTATGCGAATCGTTGCGCGCCACTGCGTAGCACAGACCGCCATTCAATGAGTGTGTCGATTCCGACACGATGGCCCGTCACTTGCTCTGAAAGCGTGGTGCAGGATCTAGATAATCACTTGGAGGCGAGACCTCCGCCCGCGGCCAATGGCGACGGCGCCCAGGGGAGCGAGATGGTGCCGCTGACCGACCTGGTGCACGCCGCGGACCGGCTCGGCGGCATGGTGGTGCGTTCGGCGCAGGTGCGCAAGGTCCTCAAGTCGGTGTCGCAGCTCAGTCCGTACAAGGCGACGGTGCTGATTTCCGGCGAATCCGGAACGGGCAAGGAACTGGTCGCGCGCTCACTGCACACGTTGGGGCCGGCGCCGAACGGTCCGTTCGTTACGCTCAACTGTTCGAACCTGGTCGAATCGCTGGCCGAGTCGCAGTTGTTCGGCCACATCCGCGGCGCCTTCACCGACGCACGCGATGAATCGCAGGGATATTTCCGCGCGGCCAACGGAGGCACGTTGTTCCTCGACGAGATCGGCGAATTGCCGCTCAAGCTCCAGCCCAAGCTGTTGCGCTCGGTCGAGACTCACGAGGTTCAGCCGGTCGGATCATCGCATTGCTACAAAGTGAATCTCCGGCTGGTCGCGGCGACCAATCGCGACTTGCGCGCGATGGTGCGCGCGGGGCAGTTCCGCGACGATCTCTACTTTCGCATGAGCGCTTCGGCCATCTTCATCCCGCCGCTGCGCGAACGCCGCGAAGCCATTCCCGCCTTCATCGGGTTTTTCATCGAACAGTACAATCGCCTGTTCGGCAAAAATGTTTCCGAGATCGCGCGCCGCGCCATCGACATTCTCTGCGCGTACCAATGGCCGGGAAACGTCCGCGAGCTTTCCAACGCCATCGAAAGCGCCGTAATCGTGAGCGAGGGCAATAGCATCGTCGTATCCGATCTGCCCGTGCAGATCGTCGACGGAACCGGCGCCGAGCTGATGTTGCCGCTGCCCGATGAATCGGCGGCCAACGGTCACACGCCCGCGCAAGTCGCGCGTCGCCTGCCCACCATAGACTTTGCCGGCGAGGCGCCTCCTCTCCTGCTCGATGACGTGATCAAAAAGACGCTCATGCGCTCGCTCGAAGAGACCGAAGGTAACCGGCGTCGCGCCGCCGACCTGCTGGGCGTTTCGCGCTCGACGCTTTACCGGATGCTCACGCGCTACGGAATCGCCGAGAATCAGCACCGACCCTCAATCCAGCACCGCCTCTGACAGTCCGCATCGATCCATCTTCGAAGCTGGAAATTTCGGATCGCTTCGATCACAATTCCAGCTCGATGAAAACATCCACGCGACTTTCCGCGGCGATTGCCCTGTTTGGAATTTTCCTTCAAGTGCTCCCGGCGATCGCTGCTTCGCCGCCGCCCGATCTGGTCGAGACGGAACGGCAGGTGTCGCTCGAACTTGCGCACGTGCGCGACAGCGGCCCCACCGATCCCGTCAAGCGCAAGCAGCTCTTCGACGCCAGCCAGCTCGAGCAGAAGGGCGAGGCCGCGATCAAATCCGGCGATTACCATTCCGCCGAGACCGACCTGCTGCAGGCCCGCGACATCCTCCGCCACCTGCGCGACATCACCGAATGACACGCCGCGCGCATTCATCGCGCGCGCGGCTTCTGGTAAGTTCTAGTTACGGTTGTGAATGAGCGGTTCTGATCAAATCTGGGCTGAGGCGCTGCGCACGCTCGAGCGCGGACAGCCATTCGCGCTGGCGACGGTCGTCAATGTCCGCGGCTCAACCCCGCGCGAGGTCGGCGCCAAGATGATCGTGCGCGAGGACGGCCAGTTCGGCACTATCGGCGGCGGCTGCGGTGAAGGCGAGGTCTTTCGAAAAGCTCGTGTATTACTTGAAGAAAAGAACGACCGCGGCGCGCGCCTCGCTGAAGTCGATCTGACCGGCGATTTCGACCAGCGCGAAATCGGTACCTGCGGCGGCATCATGGACGTGTTTGTCGACCTGTGGTCCCCCGCCCGCGACTTGGCCATCGCGCGGCGGCTGGCCGACGCGGCGGAGCGCAGTGCTCCCGGCGCTCTGCTGACGGTGGTCGATGCCGGTTCGCGCGCCAAGATTCCGGCGGGGTCGCGCACGTTTATCGATCCGAGCGAAGTTGGTGCGCAAGGCGCGGCGCCGATCGATCTGCCTGCAGCCGCGGTCGCGCAAATTGTCGCGCGAACGGCCGACGCGATTCCCACCTTGCTCGAAGCCGACGCGGGCGGCCGTCTTCAAACTGTCACGCGTCTCGAACCGAACGGCTCGGTGCGGCTGTTCGTCGATCCGATCGTCGGCGCTCAGCGGCTGATAATCGTGGGGGCGGGTCATATCGCGGTGCCGTTGTGCGCGCTCGGCGCGATGCTTGGGTTTCACGTCACGGTGATCGACGACCGCGCGTCGTTCGCCAACCGCGAGCGCTTCCCTGATGCGGATGAAATAGTCGTCCAGCCGTTCACCGCCGCGATCGACTCGCTCGCGCTTGACGGCCACTGCTACCTCGTGAGTGTTACGCGCGGTCATTCGTTCGACGAGGAAGTTGTGCGCGCCGCGCTGATGCAGCCGTGCGGATTCGTCGGCATGATCGGATCGCGCCGCCGCGTCAAGGCTACGCTCGAGCGGCTCGGCGAGAGCGGCGTCCCGGCCGAGCGGCTCGCCGACGTTCACGCGCCGCTCGGCGTCGCCATTGGCGGTGAGACGCCGGAGGAGATCGCGGTCTCGATCATCGCCGAGATCATTCGCGAGCGTCGCACCAGCGAGCGTGACGATTTCACGCTGGGCGTCCGCTTCGGCATCCTCAAGCGCTCGAAGTAATGCATGCAGACGAAGCCGCATCTCGAAGGCGTCATCCTGGCTGCCGGCGAGTCGCGGCGGATGGGCTTTCCCAAGCCGCTGCTCGACATCGGCGGGCGGACCTTTATCGAGCACATCGCAGAGACGATGCTCGCGGTAGTGCCGCGGCTCATGATCGTGATCGGGGCGCATCGCGAGCGTGTGCGCGCGGCGATTCCGCGCGACGCACGCATCGCAATCGTCGAGAATCCGAACTATGCGCGCGGACAATTGTCGTCGTTGCAGGCCGGACTTGATGCTCTTCAGCTGGAGGCGGCCGGCGCGCTTGTGCATCTCGGCGACCATCCGCTCGTTCGCGTGGAAACATTTCGAGCGATAGTCGATTCGTACAATCGAACCGGCCAGCCGATCGTGATCGCGCGCCACGACGGCCACCGGGGGCATCCGCTGATCTTCGACCGCGCAATATTCGGCGAGCTCCGTTCCGCGCCGGAAGAGGAGGGCGCCCGCTACGTAGTGAACGCCGACGCCTCGCGCGTCGCCTACGTCGACCTGCCAGATTCCGGAATCAATCTCGACCTGGACACGCCTTCCGATCTCGCGCGCGCGGGCCTGCGCTCACCTCCCAAAGCATGACTCCAGCTTCGGATGGGCAGGTGGTGTAGGGGCCGATTGAAATATAGTCCTCATCACCTTCATGGCATCGGTTGTATCTGCGGAGGCGGTGCTCCAGTCGATATCGATCTGTTTCTTTTGACAGTCTGAAAGCATCCACGACAACGGCCCCGGTTTTGGAACCGCGAACACTATGTGATCGATCAGCTTGGGATGTTCGTTCTGAAGCAATCGGATCTCAGCTTCGTTGCGCGCCAGTTGGCTCGCGGTCCGAACATTCAGTATGGCCGATGCGGGCGCGATGAGCTGATTCACCGGCGACACTTTTCCGGGCGTATCGAATGGAGCGGACCAAATCTCCAGGATCACTATTTTCTTAAAGCGCTTGGCAAGCTGCTCGTCGTTGAGGACCTTCTCCAGCCAGTTGACTGCTGACCAGACTCCGAAGTTGTCGTAGTAACCGCCATCGCACAGGTAAGTCCTGGCGCAACGCTTGTTAGGGTTAGGCGCCCACGGGCATTGCCGGCCGTCGCTGCAGAGCCCGGTCGCGACCGGAGTTACATAGGGGAAACTGGCCGAAAGCCTCGCCGCCGTGGCTACCGCGATGTCGGCATTCCCGTACTGTCCATTGCCGTCACCAATTTGAATCACACTTTCCGACGTAGCTGTCTCGGGCTTTTCTAGGTCTTTGACGATTATGTGTTTGGGGATGTCGGTAGTGCCTATGAGCACCGGGTAGCCCGTATCGACGTTGGTCGCGTTGAAGACTACGGCAGGCAATTTGCCTTGAAGCAACGAGTTGCGCCAATTCGAAAATTTCTCGTCGATGACCGGCTGCTTCGGATTGAGCGACGCGGGCGCGCCGCTCCACACCTGCTCGAGCGCCCATCCACGATCTATTTTGCTGTATCGAATAGGAAGAGAGTACGTGAGAGAGCGAAATATATCGGGCCCAATCAAACCCCACAGCGCCGCTGGCAGACCCGGCACCTCCGCTTCCTGGACAACGTCTTCATTATTAAGGGCGGCGTTGTTATTCCGAAAGCGGTGGTCGAGATAGAACATTGCGCCGACGGATCCGCCCGATACCGAGCTGATTAAACCGATCGAGTTTGCAAACGATTGATGGAATTCTTCATCGAGGCTGGTTAGAACCCTCGCTGTCCACGCCGATGCTTCAATGCCGCCGCCGCTCGCACACACGATCGTAAGAATCCGGTCCGTATCCTTGCCGTCGCCAGCAGGAAAGAGTGCGTCGATCACTTTCTCGGGTTCTACTAGTGCGCCCGCCGGCGCGGTCGGATCAACCAATGGGAAAAAGTTGCCCAGATACGAATTGCCGAACATGGCGATCACGACAAGGATCAGGGTCGGGAAATGAAGTCCCATTGCTGTAATCGGACCGTCAAACAAGAACGCAAGGCCTGCCAGCACGATGCCTATAAGAAGCCAGCCGAGTTCCAGGTATGAAGCCGCCGTCATCCAGGGCGCCCAGGCGTGGTCTTTCAACGCGAACAGCCCCACCACGAGCACGAAGGCATAGATCGCGGCAACCGACACAGCCAATGCGGTCATGACAAGATGCTGCGCGTACAGAATTTGTTTGCCATCGAAATAGCCGACGCTTAGCCCCTTGTATTTGACAAGAATGCGCACCAACGGAGAGATCCATTCTTTCCACGCCAGTTTTCCGCGAAGCCATTTCGGGACTGTAGATGCGGGCAACAGCAAATCAACGTTGTCTTCGACGTCGCCAGGCAGTGCCATGTAGTAGATTGCCGTGTTGATCCATAGAAAGACCACGCCGGCGGGGATCGCGAGAACGAGACCGAGCAATACGTAGAGTGAGCTGGTCCGGGAAGCGAGCATCCCGATGGCAGGCGCGAGAATCGGCAAGCCGAAAATAGTAAGACGCTTCCATCGGTCCCGGCGTCGCTCCTGCGCGGTCGCTTGTCGGGGCGTAATTGCGACTCCGAAGCGCCGCGGCCCGAGATCGAGAACGATGAATATCATGACCATCCCGGTCCACGATGAAATCAGGCAAAGCACCAATATGATGACTACCTGGCCCCATCCTTCGACGAAGAGCAGGTTATCGGTCAGAGCTGCAAACGTAGTGGGCCATCCGAGGCCGCAGGACAACGGCATCATCACGAGTCCCGCAAAAAAGAGAATCTGGAACCTGAGATGCTTTAGCTCAAGGAAGTACGTGTGTTGACTGACACGAATTGTAAAGTCGCGGAGACTAGCCATGGGCGAACCATTCTTGGGAGGGTGATTAGCCGCGAAGCACTCATAATGGAAGCGGCGAGACGCAAGTAGAAACCCCGGCGTTGCTCTGGTCACCAGTGCGCGGCCGCGAGGTCGTGGATATTTTCAAGGCGCCGCCAGCGAAAATCGTCGAAAAGATCTATACTATCGTGATAAGAATGTGCCGCGCGCCGATGCCTCCACTGGCCACGCGCCGAGGCGCAAATCGGGCGAAAATGCCTGTAACCGAAGCCGCGATAATGCGTATTAATAAACAGTTATGTTGGGCCTCTCGGCGCGTCGCAGGGCAGGGTGGAGATTGAGCGCCAAACCCGACGAGGAACTGATAACTGAGGTCCTCGGCGGGGATACCGACGCCTTCACCGAACTTGCGGCGCGGCATCGGCCCCGAGTGGAGCGTTTGTGTCGGCGATTTTTTTCAGACGAAGAGATGGCGCGCGATATCGCGCAGGAAAGTTTCATCCGCGCGTACACGGCGCTCGCGACCTATCGGGCGGAGATGCCGTTTGGGGGATGGCTCCGCGCGATCGTCGTGAACCTCTGTTACGACGAGTTGCGGCGCCGGCGCCGGCGTCCCGAGGAATTGGTCGGGGATTTCAGCGCGCCGGAAGTGCAGTGGATGCAAACCACCAACGTCGCGTCGCCGGAGGATCTCGTGGGTGAAGCCGAAGAGCGGCGCGAAGCGTACGACCTGGCGCATCGCCTGCTCGACACGCTCAAGCCCGAGGACCGGATGGTGATGGTGCTCAAGGAAAGCGAAGACTTAAGCGTCAGCGAAATCGCCGAGACGCTTGGATGGAGTGAAGCAAAGGTAAAAATTCGCGCATTCCGCGCGCGGCAAGCGCTTCGCAAGCAGGCGGAGCGGATGCTGGCGGCGGGCGCAACAGGTAAACGGTCATGAATTGTTTCGAAGCACGACAGGAATTTCCGGCAATGTGGCGCAAGACCTTGACGGCCGAACGGCGCGGCGAGCTGCTGGCGCACCTCAAGGGGTGCGAGAAGTGCGATCATGCGTTTCGGGTCTTCGCACTGACGGCGCCCGTGTTGCACGGCGAGATTGAAAGTTATCCAGCTCGCGTATCGCGCCCCGCGCGGCGCGAATTCTCGCTGGCCGACCGCCCGCGGCGATTTGCGTCCGCATCGCGCGAGATATCCCGGCCGAGTCGATGGATCCCGATGGCGGCCGCCGCCGCGATATTTGTATTCGCGACCAGCGCGGCGTATCTTTCGGCGCGGGTGCCCAACGAATCTATCGGTGAGGCGCTGTCGGTCCCCGAAACGAGCATGACTTCTGAGAACGCAGGCGATCCATTGGCGCCGGAGATGCCGCTGACTGAGAGCGATCTTGCCAGCTAAGTCGAATATCTGGCTCGGCCTGGTATTGGGGTTCTCATGCCTTCTGATTGGTTTCGCGCTTAGCACGCTCGCGTACCGCTACCGCTATATTCGGGTGCCGGGCGGCGGGCTGATCGAGCGATTGAATCGCGACCTCAGTCTGACACCGGCGCAGCGCGATAAGGTTGGCGACGTCTTGCGCGACACCCGCTTCAAAGTGATGCAGGCGCGGCGGGATTTCGATCACCAGCGCCATATCCTCTTCTGGCAAGGGCTTGGCCAGATTCGCGGCGTGTTGACCCCCGATCAGCAGAAAATTTTCGATCAGGAGTTCACGCAACCGCATCACGATCACAGCGACGACGCATTCGGCGATCACGGGCCGCCCGATGGTGATCACGGGCCGCCCGAAGAAGGCGCGCCTCCGCCCGCATCGCCGCAGCCTCCTTCGCCCGCGCCGAACTAGAACGCCAGCGCGTCGTCCGCGAGACGTCGCAAAAGACTCGCCAGCGTCGCTGTATCCTTCGCGCTCCAGCCAACCAGCATCCTCGTCAAGAGACGATCGCGCGCCTTGTCGATCGCCTTCGTCATCGCTTGCCCCTTGTTGGTAATGACCGCCTCGCTCACGCGCCGGTCGGCTCGCCCCGTGCGGCGTTTGACCAGTCCCAGGGTTTCAAGTTTTGCTACCTGGCGGCTGATAGTCGTGTAGTCACGGCCCGCCCGCTCCGCCAGCTCGCCCACGCCGATAGGGCCGAAGCGGCCGACGCCGACCAGCAACGGAAACAGTGCGCGATCGAGCGAAATGCCAGCCTCCTCGATCATGCGTGCGTCGCGCAGCGGCCGGTTCATGAGGACGACGAGATCGACCACTGCGCCGTAGATTTTCCGGGCATCTTCGACAATATGTGTATTCTGCACCTTTTTCCTTGACGCCATTCGAGCCTCGATGATATGTGTATAATACACACAATCACCGAGGTTGCCATGGCTGAAACATTCGACACCGATATCCTGATCTGCGGCGCAGGTGCCGCCGGGCTGACGCTCGCTATCGAGCTTGCGCGCCGCCACGTCGCCTTCCGCATCATCGAGCAGTTGGACAGTCCTTTCCGGGGATCGCGCGGCAAGGGTATCCAGCCGCGCAGCCAGGAGATTTTCGAGGATCTGGGTATCCTCGATCGCGTCGTCGCGGCCGGCGGCGTCTATCCGCCGCAGCGCGAATATCGTGATGACGGCAGTTTCAAGGACTCGGTCGCGGTCGAGGTAACCGATGCAACTTCCGACGAGCCCTATCATATTCCGCTTCTCGTTCCTCAATTCCTGACCGAGCGCGTGATGCGCGAACGCCTTGCCGAACTCGGCCGTAGCGTCGAATACGGGTGCGCGCTGAAGAGCTTTACCCAGGACGCCGCGGGCGTGACGGCGATGGTGGCGAATGCTCACGGCGAGAATTCGATTCGTGTGCGGTATCTGGTCGGCACCGACGGCGGCAGCAGCTTCGTTCGTCATGCACTCGAGATCGGTTTTCCCGGTAAGACGCTCGGCGTCCGTGCCGTCGTGGCGGACGTGATGCTGGAAGGACTGGGCCGCGACGCCTGGCACCGTTTTAACGAAGGCTCGATGGAAAAGCAGATCGCGCTGTGCCCGCTGGCCGGGACGGCTCTATTCCAATTGCAGGCGCCGATTCCGCTGGAAGGAGATGTCGATCTTTCGGCTCAAGGCCTCACCGCGATGATCGCAAATCGTACTGGCCGCACTGAAATCATAATCCGCTCGGTGTCCTGGGCTTCTGCCTACAATATGAACGCGCGGCTGGCCGATCATTACCGGAGCGGCCGCATCTTCATTGCGGGTGACGCCGCACACATTCATCCTCCAACCGGGGGCCAGGGCCTCAACACCAGCCTGCAGGACTCCTACAACCTCGGCTGGAAAATTGCCGCGGTGCTGAACGGCGCGCCGGCTGCGCTGTTGGACACCTACGAAGAAGAGCGTCGGCCGATAGCCGCGGAGGTGCTCGGCTTGTCGACCAGACTGCTCGGGAGCCAGAAGCACGGCGACCGGCGACGCGGGCGCGAGGTGCATCAACTCGATATTGGCTATCCCCAATCTTCGCTGGCATTCGAGCAGCCGGAGCGCGAGCACGGTGTTCTGGCCGGCGATCGCGCTCCCGACGCCCCGGCGCTCGGTGCGGGTGGCCAGCCCGTGCGCCTGTTCAACCTGTTCAAGGGACCTCACTGGACCTTGCTCGGTTATGAGGTGGAAAATCACGATGCGTTTCCGGCCCGCGCCGGTTTGCACATCCATACCGTGGGAGCGAAGGGCGATATCGTCGACGACGCGCGTCATATCCGCAACTTCTATGGTCTCGCGACAGGTGATTGGGTGGTGGTGCGGCCGGACGGTTACATCGGCGCCATCGTCTCATCGACCGAGGCGCCAGCGGTGAATTCGTATCTGGACCGAGTGGGCCTCAAGGTCGCTGCCGGCGCGTGACTGGAAGTTCATTTCCGGTACCGGGTTAAATTTGACAGGAGCACGGCGCTCAGCCAGAATCGCCCGAGCCACGCCAGAGCTAACTAACCGGTGCTATTTGCCAACGTGGCCAAATGCACCTCGCGGAGGGGGTCCATGGCAGGTTCGAGTCGGCGCTGTAGGCCAAAAGCGCCCTTAGTCCAGCGGAATCCAATTCTATTTTCAGGCTGCTCGCCGGGATCAGGCGCCGATGCCTGCCCTTGCTTTGGGTGTACACAAGCGTACATTACACATAGTATAGTTTCGTAACGTTTCGGGGGCAATTCCGCCAATGCGCTCATGTGGCGCTTTACGGGGAGGGACTCATGGCAGGTTCAAAACGTCGCTTTTCGCTCTCGGCAATCTTGTTGCCGCTCCTGTTTCTGACGATGTCGGGATTGGCGCGGGCGGCGGTCATCACCGTCACCAACCTCAACGACACCGGCGCTGGCAGCTTACGCAACGCGATGAGCACCCACGCCTCAGGTGACACCATCGACTTCAGCGTCAGCGGTACGATCACACTGAACAGTGAGCTTCCCGCAGTGGCGGACACCTTGACGATCGATGGCAGCGGAGAGTCGGTCATTGTGAGCGGCAATGCTCAGTATCAAATTATCAGTACGGACATGACCGGCGATCTCACCGTGAAATTTCTGACCCTGACCGACGGCTCGCCGGCTTTTACTGGAGGCGCTTTCAAAAATCTTGGCACCGCGACCATCGCCAATGACCTCTTCGTTGGCAACCACTCGACCGCCAACGGCGGCGCCATCGCCAACATGGGCACGCTGACCGTCATCAACAGCACCTTTAGCGGCGACGTAGCAACCGGCGAGGGCGGCGCAATCTACACCTTCCAGGGGACTAGCTTCATCACCAACGTCACGTTCAGCGGCAACAGTGCAGCAGCCGGCGACGGCGGCGCGCTCTACAACCATGACGGA
>Ga0209038_10000116_pt1 | contig 25314 bp, 25 predicted proteins | sample BogFormECP03_OM3_FD_188237 | JGI IMG/M metagenome (GOLD analysis project Ga0209038, IMG submission 188237) | Bog forest soil microbial communities from Calvert Island, British Columbia, Canada - ECP03_OM3 (SPAdes) (version 2) | ecosystem: Environmental > Aquatic > Freshwater > Wetlands > Bog ...
AGCGTTTGTAGATGCCCACGATGCGCTGCTCGACGTGCGACTCGCCCAGGCCCGTGACGCGAATTTCGCGGTGAAACATACGCACGCCGGACGCGCGCCGCTCCAGCCGCGGCAAAACCTGCTCGCGGAACAGCGGCTTCAACTCGCGGGGCGGGCCGGGCAGAAGCGCGATGGCGCGGTCACCGTCTTCCAGCCACAAGCCCGGCGCGGTACCGCGCGGATTCTCCAGAATTTCCGCGCCTTCGGGAACCATCGCTTGCCGTACATTCACTTCGGGCATTTCGCGGTTCAGCGCGCGGAAGCGGCCCTCGATGTACCGCAAAATATCGTCGTTGCGCCGCAGCCTGCGCCCCAGAAGATCAGCCACTGTCTCGCGCGTAAGGTCGTCTTCGGTCGGGCCGAGCCCGCCCGAAGAAATGACGAGCGGTACGCGGTTCAACGCATCGCGAAACGCCTCGCTGAGCAAATCGCGGTTGTCGCCCACGACCGTCTTGCGCACCACCTCGATGCCAAGCTTGTTCAGCTCCTCGGTAAGGAAGAGCGAGTTGGTATCAAGCCGGTCCGGCGTCAGCAGTTCCGAACCAACTGCAATGATCTCTGCTTTCATCTCTACTGTTTGTACCCGATGATTAGGAGGCGGCGCAAGCCGGACCGAAACAGCGGCAACATCCGAATCATTCCATTGTCATACACAAAGCGTGCAGTTAAAGATGTTCCAAGCCGTTGAGGAATAGGAATATGGGCAAGAAGAAAGCGAAATTTGATTTGGCTGCCGAACGCGCTACAGCCATTTTACAGGAACACTTTGACTCGCTTCCTTCGGAACTGGCCAAGCAGAAACGCGCGGAATTCCATCAGCTCACCATCGAGATGAGCCGCGGCTCTCGCGGAAAAACTTCACGAGTTCGGCGAACTGCCCCGACTCGTCGGAAATACCAATCTTCCTCAAAGCTTGCATAAATTCACGTTCAGTGCCGGAACTAAAGCTCTTCGTACATCGGTAAGTAGCTTCTTATCGAATTTCTCAGCTTTGCTCTTCTGCCGAGGGACTCATTGCTCTTCCTCCCGAGCCTTGCTGATTTCATCGCCGTCATACATGTGCTTTGCCCTGCAGGACTCGCCGCGGGCTTTTTGCTGACGATTCCTAACCCACCACGATTTGCAGTCGACGCCAAGTCTATTCAGGGACTCTTATAATTACAAATCAATAATTAAATTCAGGCCCTGAGGCGGGATTCGTAAACTTTCCTAATGGAGAGGCTTCTTGCTAGCCCAGCAGAGGCATGCCGCGGACATCCCAATCGAGCGTGAAGAGGGCGCCGGTTGTAACGAGCATGGCGCGGCCCGAAGGTTGTAGCGCCATTCCGACCAGGCCAGAGCCGCTGAGGACAAGGTCGCCATGGGCTTGCGGCGTGATGCGAATGATGCCGCGGCGTCCGCCATAGGAAGCCGCCACGTAGAGATTGCCGTCGCGATCGAAAGCCAGCCCTTGGGGGCGTCCCAGCCCGCGAAAAAATGTTGTGACGTCGCCGCCCTGCGTGATGCGGTAGACGCGATCGTAGCTGGAAGTCGTCGGCCCTGTGGCATAAAGATCGCCGCTCGGATGAAACGCCAGGTGATACGCGGCGATGGACGGCTCGATGGTCGCAAAAACAAAAATTTCGCGGCTTGGACTGATTTTGAAAATCGTGCCGCTGCGGTCGCCCACGTAAAGATTCTCGTTGCGGTCGAACGCGATGCCGGTGGCGATGCCCATGCCTTCGATCCACTGCTCGGCGCGGCCTTCTGGGGTAATGCGGTGAATCGTGCCGTCATTGCGGCAGGAGACGAAAAGATTGCCGGCGCGATCGAGCGCCAGTCCGCTGGGATTCACCAGCGAAGTCACAAAAGGTTTGATGCTGTAATTCGCCGTAACTTTATAAAGCGAAACAGGCACACGCTGCCCGCGCTGGCCCGAGAATGTGACGTAGGTATTGCCAAACGAATCTACCGCCGGATTCGCGATGGGATGCAAATTGTCGGCAATCTGCACGCCGATCGCAACAGGATGCGGCTGGCTTTCGTTCGCGGCGCTCACCACGCGCACCGCTCCGCCGCTGGCGCCCTCGGGCACGCGCGCAATCAACCGATGTTCGCTGGCCAGCGAAAGCCCGGCTTCCGCTTCGCCAAAGCGCACCACTGGCCGCGGATGAGCGCGCGAAGCGAAGCCGCTGCCGTGAATCACAATCTCGCCACCGGGAATGGCGGCAGCAGGCGCGACTCTCTCTATGCGGGGAATGCCGTTCTTTTCTGCCGAGGACCCGAACCCGAATTTCATACCCAACCAAGCAACCCAAAGTGTAGCGCCACTCGCAACAGAATAGCAGCGTAGATGCCCGCCATCCAGTCATCGGCCATGATGCCCCAGCCGCGCGGAAGTTTTTCGAGTTGCCGGACAGGAAAAGGCTTCCAGATGTCGAACAGGCGGAAAAGTAGAAAGCCCAGCAGCAAATACTTCCAATTCAACAGGCTCAGTACGAAAAAGATGGCGTAGGTGGACAGGTCCAGGTGCTGTGTCACGTGGGGCAGCGCGATGGGAATAAGCGGAAGAAATAAGGTCAGGTGCTGGCCGGCGACTTCGTCGATTACCACAAACTGCGGATCCTTGATCCCGGAAAAATCCGCCGCCTTCGATGAGGCCCATACGCCAATCGCTCCGAGCAGCAAAAAAAGCGCAATTGCGCAGAGCAACGGCAGCCCTAGGGCGGAGTCGTGAATGTCGCTGCCGGGCACCAGGAAATGATTGTCGGAAAAAACGGCATCGTTTAGAGGATGCAACGAAAACAGATCGCGAAACGAAGCAGGCCGCAGAAAAAATACCGCAGAGAGCACCGCCGTCAGGACACCAACGAGCGAGCCAAACGTCCCGGGCGCTTTGGGGAGGTAGCCGACACCAAGCGCAGTGGCAATCAGCATCGCGAACTTCGGTTTTTTTTGCGGAGCGGATGCGCTGCTCGGAGTTTCAGTGGATGGTGTCATCGGGCGTGCGGAACCCCTTAAAATCCTCGTCTTCGTCCGGAGCCTTTTTGTTGCCCGGCTCGGTGCCTGTTTCGAGTTCGTTCATGTCAAAGACAGGATCGGAGACGACATATTTTTCGCTGGCCCAGTTGCCGAGGTCGTGCAGGCGGCAGCGTTCGCTGCAAAAAGGGAACTCCGCGTGTTCGCCGGAATCCGTGGGCGTTTTGCAAATCGGGCAACGATGTTTCATCGTAACCGCCTCTTGAAGGCTCGCGATTCGCCTCTCCTCAAATCACGCAGCCGGATTATTCCTCTCTGTGTGCTCTGCGTACTCTGTGTTGAATGCGGCTTTAACACAGAGATCACAGAGAAGGCTTTGCTGAAGAGTGAGTATAGCTCAGCCGAGGACGCGAAGCGGAGCGCCGGTAGCAATTCGGTGGAGTTTTTCGGCTGGCGGGACGCGTGAGGCTGGCACGTGTGCTAATTCTCGCTGCATGGGACGCGGCAAAATCTCGACAACGCGACCGATGAGGTCATAGGTATCGGCTTTAGTGATCTCAACTCGCGCGACGTCGCCCGTCGCCGCCGTTTCGCCATTGGGCAATTCGATATCGGTCAGGTAGAGCTTGCCATCAATATCAGGCGCCATACCCTCGAGTCGCGCTTCCCAAACGAGGGGATTGTCCTTTGACGGCCCCTCGATAAGCGCGGTCGCCGTGCGGCCCTTCCACGCACGCAATTTTTCGCGCGAAATTTTCTTCTGAATGGCCATCAACTGGTTTCGGCGATCGGTAATCGTTTGCGGGTCCACCTTCTCGTCGAGGTTGTAGCTGTTCGCGTTGTCCACATCCGAATACTCGAACACGCCCATCCAATCCAGATTCGCGGCGCGCACAAAATCGCAAAGCTCCTCGAAATCCTTTTCGGTCTCGCCCGGAAAGCCTGCGATAAACGAGGTGCGCAGCGAAACGCCCGGAATCGTCGTCCGAATACGCTCGAGAAGTTTCAAGAAAGCGTCGCCATGCGAGCCGCGCTTCATGCGCGCCAGTACATTTCGGCTGGCGTGCTGTAGCGGCATGTCCATGTACTTGGTAAGCCGCGGATGCGCCGCGAGCGTGTCCAGCAATTTCTGCGTTACGCGATTTGGGTAAGCGTAAAGAAACCGCACCCATGTCAGATTCTCGACTTGCGCCAATCGTTCGAGCAATTGCGCCAGCCCATCGCGGAGGCCAAGGTCTTCGCCGTAAGAAGTCGTGTCCTGGCCAATCAAAGTGATTTCGCGTGCGCCGGCCGCTGCAAGATTCTCCGCTTCGCGCACCACCGATTCAAAGCGCCGGCTGCGAAACGCTCCGCGCAATTGCGGAATGATACAGAAGGTGCACGGATGATCGCAGCCCTCGGCGATCTTGATATAGGCCGCATGTCGCGGCGTGGTGATGACGCGCGGCGTCAAATCGTGATACAGAAACGCCGGCGGCGCGGCAGGCAAAACGCGCAGATCGCCGTCAACAGCTTCCAGTATTCTCTCGACTTCGCCGGTTCCCACAACCGCATCCACTTCCGGAACTTGTTCCAGAATCTGATCGCGAAACCGCTCGACCAGGCATCCAGCCACGATCAGTTTCTTCGCCGCGCCAAATTTCTTGTGCTCGGCCATCTCCAGAATCGCGTCAATGGACTCTTTTTGCGCCGACTCGATAAAACTGCATGTATTAACAACGAGAATTTCTGCTTCGTCCGCGCGCGGCGTCAGTTCATACCCTTCGCGCGTAAGAATGCCCATCATCACCTCGCTATCCACGAGGTTCTTCGGGCATCCCAGGCTGACAAATCCGACCTTAGTCATAGGCAGTAAATTAGTACCTTTGCGCAATTCTCAATTGTACCACGCGTAGCACAGGCACTCCTGCCTGTGCGGTTTTGGGCCCCCAGGAGGAAGCGCGCACCCAATGTTCGTAGCGAGAGACGTGCGGGGCCGCGGAGATTGACGATTCTGCCGCTTTATCGCGAGCCGAAGGACGAACGAATCTGGTCGAGCAGCGCCCGGAGGCGAAGCGTGTCGCAAGGCGCACCGCCAAAACGCGCCTGCGAATAGTGCTGCGTGAATTCGTAAACCGCAGGGGCGAGACGCGGTTGCGAAACAGCGGCGGCAAATTCAAACGGCGTCTGCGTCGGCTGACGCGAAAAGCCGCGCCGTTCCAGCAAATACAAAAGTTCGCTGTAAAGCCGCGAAGCCAGCTGCGGATTGGAGCGCGCCGCCTCCGACGAACGAAGCTGCCACGACAGCCACATACGCCTCGCAAAAGCGGCCACCAGATCGAACCGCAGCGCCGTCAGGAAAAACAAAATCGCCAGCGGAATCAGGACGCGCAGCCCTACGTTCCACGACTTCATCCATCTCCGCCCTTTTTCCTGCTGATGCGTGTACCAGGATCGCGCAGTTTCCGTCCAATTGCGCGTGCTGCGCTGCATATTTTGCGCCAGCAAAATCTGGTGAATGAAGTCATAGTTGATGACCCACTCGTTCCAGGAAAGCTCAAACCAATCCATATACTGTCCAAGCCGCGCGAGAAACCCTCCGGCGGATTCCGCCCCCGGCGGCGTGGGATCGAACGTCATCCAGCCGGTTCCTGGAAAGTAAACCTCCACCCAGCTGTGCGCGTCGCTGGCGCGCACGATGTAGTCTCCGCCCAGGTCATTGTATTCGCCGGGCAAAAACCCGTTCACTTCGCGCGTGGGAATTCCCAGCGTGCGCAGCAGGATGGCCATCGCCGAAGCAAAATATTCGCAATGCCCTGCGCGTGTCTCGAAAAGAAAATGCGCCAGCGCGTCGTCGCCGGGCTTTCCGGTGAGGTTGAGCGTATACGCGTAACGCGAACGCAGATAGCCTTCCACAGCGATGGTTTTATCGATCGGTGTGAGCGCGCGCGCCGTAATCTGCCTGGCCAATTCCGGAATGCGCGGATCGAGCTTGGGGAGCTGCAGATACGCGCCGCGAATTTCTTCCGGATAGCTTGTCGAAGCAGTGCGCAATCTGGACACGTTCAGCGCGGGCAGCAGCGAAAACCCTTCGTAACGCAGCGTGCCGAAATTATGAAACGGATTGAAGACAGAACCGGTGGCGTCGCGGATGATGTAGCTGCGGCGCGCGCCCGCTTCCAGGTTGGAGCCTTCGCCGGAAAGATTGCCGCGCAACGAGATGGCGTTCGCGGGAGCGAACATCGTATCGGTCGCCACCGGCTGAAGCAGAATCGTGTACCGCAAAACAGTCGCGTTCGGATCCGGGTCCGGAGGGCGTTCCGTCAAGTTGATCCATCCGTTCAACCCGGCTGGAATCGTGACGGCTTCGCGATCGGGAGAAGACCATCGTTTTCCATCGAACGAGGAGAGCGCGATGCCGCGCCAGCGCAGCGTGGGATAGCCGACGGGTTTGCCGGTGCGCACGCGCATCACCACCGCGGAATTTTTCTTGATCTCGCCGATCTGGCCCAGTTCCACGTCGTCGCTAAAGCCGGACATCAGCGTGGGTTGCAGGCTCGTGCGGCCCATGTACCCGGCGCTGAACCGCGGAAAGAAGAAAAACAGCGCGCCGCCGATAATCATCGCCCCGAGCGCCACGCTGAGCGCCGCGAGAATCAGCGCACGCGTTAGCCGCATTTCGCGCTGAGGCTGCGCGTCAATCTCCGGCGAAATGGCGCCTTTCGATCCGCGGCGCATTTCCAGCCCCACGAAAGTAGCGACACCGAACAACATGAACAGGAAGAAGAGCCCCAGAAAAGTAGTGTCGATGGTTAGCACAGCGGAAGCCAGAATCGCGGCAAACGAAAGCATCGTCAGAAAAAGCGCGTCGCGATCGGTGGTCGCGCTATAAAGCCGGATGATCATGACGAACAACAGAAAATGCACAGCGCCAAGCAGCGCCGCATAGAGCGCGGGATTCGTCGAACTCGCCACGAACGCACGCGAAAGAAATATGACGTCCAGAGGGAAGACCAGCAGGTAAGCAACTACCAGCCGCGTGGCGATGCGCTGCGGAATTTCCGCTTCGCAACGCCGCCACCAGCGCACTCCTTTATAGAGAACGGCCGAGGGCGCCACGATCATCGTGAGCAGGTCGAGCTTGCCAGTGCTGACCAAAGTGGCGATGGCCGTGGCCATTAACAGAAAAAGGGAAGTGCGGAAGAAACGCTCGGCGGGGAGCGTTGGAAGACTCGTGACTGAAGCAGAGGCGGCCATTGGGGACGATTCAATCTTAGCACTGGGGCAGCGGCCCGAGGCTTCTGCGCCCCGGAGCACCCCGCGAATCAATAACGTTTATGCTTTCGCCGCAGCCGCCAAAAATGTGGAGTGCGGCAGCCTTGCCGCCGCTTTTCCTGGGTTGGCCCTTATTTTGCACTGCTCGGCAAAAGCGCCGCCCGCGCGATCTTGCGCGTGAGGTTAGATACGGGCAGTCTGGCAAAATCGTCCAGCCGAATGCTTTTTGCTCCGCGAATTTGCGGAATATCGGCCATCGCGATCCGGAAGGCAAATACGGTGACATTGCGAAAGGTTACCGTGTGGCGCACTTTTGCGAGCGGCTCCAAATTTAGCGAGCCATTCCTGCCGTGCAGAAATTCTCCCAAATACGCTCGCAATTCTTCGCCCGGATTTTTGCGAATCGCCACTGTCGGGAAATGCCACATCCTCGAAACCAGCGCGGGCACATCATCGGCGGCAGGCGTGCCGTTCTTTTCTCCGGGAGGCGGTAAAAGAAGCGTTCGTCCACGCGGCGAGGAAAACACCGCCGAAGCAAGGGTGATTTTCGCGGCTTCCCGTTTTTTGCGTTTTTCCGGATAAGACTCCGGGTCGCCAAACTGGCGCGCGCGGCAAAATGTCGCAACGGGACACAACAGACACTGCGGAGCGCGCGGCGTGCACACCATCGCGCCCAGCTCCATCACGGCTTGATTCCAGTCGCCTGAAGATTTGGGATCGAGGAGTTCTCCCGCCGCATTCTGAAGCGATTGCCAGCGCTTCGATTCGCGCAAGTCACCGCGAATCGCGCCGAGTCTCGCAAGGACGCGAGCGACGTTGCCGTCGAGCACCGCGTGTTTCTCTCCAAACGCAATACTGAGAATTGCGGCAGCGGTATAGCGGCCAATGCCGGGTAACGCAAGAACAGACTCTTCGTCACGAGGGAATTCACCGCCGTGTTGCGCCATAATTTGCTTTGCAGCGGCTTGCAGGTTTCTCGCGCGGCTGTAATAACCAAGTCCGGACCACAGCCGCAGCACCTCTTCCTCCGGCGCCAGCGCCAGCACGCGCACATCGGGAAAGCGCGCGAGAAATCGCTCGTAATAGGGAATCACTGCGGCCACCCGCGTCTGCTGCAGCATGATCTCCGAAATCCAGATGCGATACGGATCTTTCGTGCGGCGCCACGGAAGATCGCGCTGAAACTGGCGGAACCAGGCCAGCAAATTCTTGCGAAAAGACGTGAACTCGCTACGCGTGAACATCATCCCCACGTATTCTCGCACAGTTGAGGGAACTGGCTGACCGACCTGCACCTCACTTCGTTCAGTAAAAAGGCCGGCTACTACAACTGCTTTGCTAAGTCTTCCAGGAAGATGACCCAGGACTGGTTCCAGATATTCGAGGGGATCGAGCCGCGGGATTCGCTCGTGACGATGACGCGAAAAATATCGGGCGCGCCGGCCAGGTCGGAAAGTAGCGTGTGCTTTAAGTCCGGCGGCTGGGACTTCGCGGTAGCGAGATAGCGCAAAATTTCGAAGATGATCTCTCCGGCTTCGACGAGAGGAGTTTCAAAGCCGGCGGTACGAAATTGCAGAGTGGCGTTGCGCTCGTAAAAGTGCCAGGCGAGCGCGGCGCACATCGTTACGGCCTTCTCGAAGCGGGCCCCGGCCTCTTTCACGGGCATTTCCGAAGGGATGTGCGGGTCGAGAATCAGAACGACGCGGCAATCGTCTTCGCGGGTGAACTCGCGGACCATCAAGGAACCAAGGCGCGCGGAAGCTTTCCAGTGCACATGGCGCGAGCTGTCTCGCGGGAGATAGTCGCGCAGGGCGTATAGGTCCTGTCCTCCGCCTTTGGCGAGGCTCTCGAGGGCGCCTTGCATGCCGGGGAGAATTTCAAAAAAGTCCTGGGAAGGCTCGACGGACGGATAGACGAGCGCCTCGGACTTCAAATTAATGCGGCGGGCTTTTTGCAAGAAGCCGAAAGGGAAGCGTGTGACGACGCGGAAGGCTTCTTGGGAATAGATGCCGCGCTTCGGGAAAGACATGGGCACGCTTTGTTCGAGGCGGTCGTGCTTCGGAATATAGGGGAAGTAAACCGGCGTTTCCAGCATGGGAGAAACGGGGGCATTCTTTCCGCGGACGGCTTCGACGCGAAGAGAGAAAGACGGCAGCGTCAGTTTTTCGTTGTGGATCTCGACCTTTGCGCGAACCGGCTGGCCGGCGAAAATGTGCTCGGGCAACTGAAGGCGCATCTCGATGCCTGAGAGAGTAATCGAAGAAAGAATACCGGACATCAGGATGATGGCGATCAGGCTCGCGAGAATGAGGAAGAGAAGATTGTTGCCGGTGTTCAGAGCGGCGACGGCCACGAGAAAAATTCCAAGGATGTAAATCCAGCCTTCGCGCGTGACGCGGAACTCCATTTTGTAGCCCATCCAGCGGAGGGGAGTGCGCTTGGCAAGGACGGGGACGAGCGTGATGGCCACCCAGGCAGCCACGAGAAGCGCACCGACGGCGGAGGCAATGGCGGCGCCAATGTTGCCCATCTCGGACGCCGAGCCGGAATAGAGAGCGAGGAGCAGCGCGATCGCCAAAGCGCCGATGGATACGAAAAACGCGCGGACGGCGGAATGATCGGCCTTGGCCCAGAGTTGCGCGACTGATGAGGCTAGGCTCACAGAGGTACGCGAACGGAGTCGACGATCTCCCGGAGGACGGATTCGGTCGTCTCCGATTTTCTTTGTAAGGAAGCGTGGCGTGCGCTGGCGACGACGCGATGCGAAAAAACGGCGACGGCGAGTTTCTTGAAGTCGTCGGGCAGGCAGTAATCGCGGCCGTCGAGAAATGCGCTGGCCTGGGCGGCGCGTTGGAGCATGAGTGTGCCGCGCGGGCTGACGCCGAGCGCCAAATGTTCCGTTTTGCGCGTGCGGTTGACGATTTCGAGAGCGTAGTCGTGCAGGCTGGTGTCCACCTTGACGCGGGCTACCGATTCCTGCATTTCGAGAACGTCATTGACGCCAGCGACGGGTTCAAGCGATTCCAGCGAATCACTATGGATGCGTTTGCGAAGGATTTCGCGCTCGGTTTCGTGCGAGGGATAGCCCATCTTGATGCGCATCAGGAAGCGGTCGAGCTGCGATTCGGGCAGCGGGTACGTGCCGTGGTGCTCGACGGGATTTTGCGTGGCGATGACCAGAAAAGGATGCGGAAGCTTGAGCGTTTTGCCGTCCACGGTGACTTGCGCTTCGTTCATCGCTTCGAGAAGAGCGGATTGCGTGCGCGGCGTGGTGCGGTTGATTTCGTCGGCGAGGACGACATTGGCGAAAATCGGGCCGGAGCGGAACTCGAATTCGCGGGACTCGGGATTGTAGACGCTGACGCCGAGAACGTCGCTGGGCAAAAGGTCCGACGTGAACTGGATGCGCTGGAACGTGCAGTGGAAGGATTTTGCGAGAGCCTGGGCCAGAGTGGTCTTGCCCACACCTGGAACGTCTTCAATCAGCAGATGGCCGCGCGCCAGAAGGGTAATGAGCGCGAGCTGGATGGCTTCTTCCTTGCCGTAGATAGCGTGGGCAATCGAGCGCTGAAGCTGCGAAACGATCTGCGACGTGGCCGTGGACATCGGTTGAAAACCTGGGTCCTTCCTGTTACAAATAGATGGCGCTTCCAAGCGCTGCGGATGCATCCGCCGGGCGACTAGCTCAGTTGGTTAGAGCGCTCCCCTCACACGGGAGAGGTCAAAGGTTCAAGTCCTTTGTCGCCCACCATTTTACTTTCAACCTAAACATTCTGACACTAATCATGGCGCTTAATCAAAAAGTAGCCCGGAATGTGCTCAATTGGTGGTTGCATAAATCGGCGAAAGAAACACCTCCCTTCTGGAGAAAAAGAAAGGCTCCCCTTGCAATGGTTCGTTAGTGGACGTATACGTATGTATCCAAAAGTCTAGGTAAGTATCCGGACATCGAGTGCATCCTTTGGGCGTAACTGGAAATTAAGCTTGAGGAGGCTTCCATGGGAACCATGAGTTCAGTCAATGTCGCAAACGCAGCTCAGCCGGCGAACGCGATCGGACGCTGCCAGGTTTGCGGAAGCATGCGTCAGACCGCCCCAGTGACGTTTAACCGCAACATCGGGATGATCGTGCTGCGGCAGACGCGAAGCATTTCCGGAAACATGTGCAAGACGTGCCTCGGCAAGAACTATTGGCAGTTCATGGGGCTGAACCTGCTGCTGGGGCCTTGGGGCATGATTTCGCTCATAATTATGCCCATTTATCTGGTGACGAATACCGTGAGCTATGTGTCGGCTTCCCGAAAGCTGCGCGGCGCGATAGAGTAGCACTTGGCGCGGCCCGGCTGCATCTGTAGGTTATTGAGCCGGGCTCGCTTCCTTCATGACTAACCTATTCAGAACACTGGAGCTTCTTTGCCTGAGCGTGTGGCTTGGGAGCGATGTGTTTTTGAGTTTTGTTGTGGCGCCAGGGGCGTTTCGGATTTTGGGGAGCCGGGATGCGGCTGGAACGATTGTTGGGTATTCGCTGACGCGGATGCATCTTGGCGGGATTGCTTTGGGTCTTGTGCTTTTGTTTGTGCGACTTCTGCGTGCGCGGAGCTTTGCCGGATTGGCGCAACCGGCGGCGCTTTGCGTTGCGCTGATGATTGTACTTACCGCGGTCTCACAGTACACCGTCAGTGCGCGAATGGCTGGGCTGCGAGTGCAGATGGGATCGATCCAGGCGACGTCTGCCGATAGTCCCCTGCTGACTGAATTTAGCAAGCTGCATACTATTTCTGTTTCACTGGAAAGTGGCGTTTTGCTGGCTGGATTCGCGGCTATGTATTTTATGGTGAAAGAATTAGTTACTGCGGCGCAGGTTCCTTAGGTTTCGATCAGCTCCACCCCCCTCCCTCTTTTTTGTAAGCGTTGATTCTAAAGGCCTTAGTATTCCTGTAAGTCTTTTAGAATCAACACTTGTGAGCATTTTGTAAGTGTTGATTCTAATGGGCTTACGATTTATCCGACATCGTAAAACGCCCTCTGCGAAGAGCCGTGGCTTGACTTTCTAAGTTCGGATCTGTTGGGCTTATGCCGACAATGATGGGTCATGCTAGAAACAAAAAGCGGGAGCAGGGCTCCCGCACTCCAAACGCAAAATTACCTAATTGAGAGCTTAATCGAAGCGGTAAATGGAGTCCAGGAAAAAACATTGAACGGGCGGGAATCAGGATTGAACGGTCGTTTTTCGGGGTCGAACGGGACATCATTCTCGGGACTCTCGCGAGGGCCGATCTGGTGCTGAAATGGCACAAGGGGGGTCGCATCACATAGGCGCGAAAGAACTTTGAAGCGGGCGCTGGACGCTATATACTCCGCGTTGTAGTGACGCAGGAGGAAAGTCATGGACGCTGTGCGACCCGAGTTGACAACGGAAGCGAACAAGAAAATTGTTGTTCGCTGGTTTGACGAGATTTGGAATCGGGGGCGACGGGAAACCATCTATGAACTCTTTGGGGCCGACGCCGACTTGCACGATGGTGGATTTACGATACACGGGCCCGGCGAGTTCGAGCGCTTTTACGACAAGATATGTTCCGTATTTTCCGAGCACCGTTTCGCGGCGGTCGTGGTGCTGGCGGAGGGCGATTTGGTGTCAATACACTGGTCCGCGACTTGTAGGCACACTGAGAGCGGAAAGGACGTGGAATTTACGGGGACGTCGGTTGCGCGCATTGAGAACGGGCAAGTCATTGAAGCCTGGCAAGATTGGGACAAAGCCCGAGTCGAGGCCCAGATTTCCGGGAAGTCCGCAGCATCTTTTATCTAGCGGATAGTTCTTCAAGGAAATTGGCGGCTAAGTCTTGAACACGTCCATCGGAGTCATGAGATGCGATTTCGGCGGCTTTTTTGGGGGTGTCGCCCGAGGCTTGCAGGAGGAGGGACAGAGCTCTGCTGCGGATTTCGGCATCGGGATGGGTTTTGAGGATGGAGAAGAGGGATTTAGTGAGTCCAGGTGTGAGCTTCGCGTATTGGTAGCCGATTACGGGTTCCACGATTTGTACAGCGGCCGCTTGAACGATAGGGTCGGGTGCGTTGAGTGCAGCAGACAGGGCACGAACGATTCGCGGGTCCGCTGGTGGTTGGGAATTGAGAACATAGCTAATGAGGCCTGCGCGTGCGACATTGATTCGGCAAGCGTCGCGGCTACGAAGCATTTGAATCAGATCATCGAGACCGGATGAGCTAATCGAGGCGAGAGTTCTCGCCGCCCATTCCATAAAAGGTTGAGGGCGGACTGCTTGAGGATCATCTTCGACTTCGCCATCGGGACCATCGTTGCTGGGAAGATCCTTGGTCGGCAGCGGCTTCCAGGTTGTACAGGCATCAGCGATGGCTTTCAGGAGGGCCGTTCGTGCGGGCGCGCCGATGGTGGCGAGTTGCGTCTCGATGGTCGAGGGCACATGGACGTAGCGGCGGGCCAGGCGAATGAGTGGTTCGGGTCTTGCGAGATGGGAAAATGGGGCGAGAACGTCGAGGAGTTTCCAGGCATCTTGCGGGTCGACGGTATCGAGGGCAGCCAGGACGGGTGGGACGATGAGATTTGGGTCCTGGATTTGGTGGAGTTGGTCCATGATTTGACCGCGCTGAGCCTCGCCTGAGGCCACGAGTTTTTGGAGAAGGGCGGGAACGTCGGGCGGTGGAGCGGATTGGGCGGCGCTCGAGAGTCGTGGGCTGATTAGGATAGAGAAACCTAGAAAAGCGACGGTTAGATGGGTGGCCTTCATGGGTAGGGTGCCTCCGACTGGCTTTAGAATACTTTGCACCGATAGAGAGGCAAGAGGAGGGCCGAGAAGGGGATTGACGCGTAAATGTAATGGCCGGAAGGAGTTGCGCGCTGATGCGACGCTACTGTTGAGTTTTGGCGTGTGTCAGTCGGCGTACAGACTGTGGAGATTGAACCGGGGGGACGGGCTAAAGCCCGCCCCTACATCAGGCTACATTTTTTCGGGGTTTAGACTTGCGCTTGCGGCGTGTGGGCAGGGATGATTTGCGTTTGCGGACTTTTGCGGGGCGGATTTTGCGCATGGCGGCGTTGCCTGCGCGGTGGCAGGCGCGCCACATGTACCAGCTGGCTACGGTGCGGTAGGGACGCCAGCACTCGCCGAATTTCAGGAGTTCTTTGGGCTTGGGCATGTGCTTTTTGCCGTAGGTGAGGGACCAGCCTTTTTTTACGCCTAGGTCGTGGATGGGGAGGACGTCGGGGCGGCCGAGGCGGAAGATCAAAAACATTTCTACTGTCCAGGCGCCGATGCCGCGGACGCTGGTCAGCCGCTTCACTAATTCTTCGTCGGATAACTTCCGGGATTCTTCTAAAGTCGGGACCACCCCTTCGATTGTTTTTTTGGCGAGATCCTTCATGGCTATGGCTTTTGCGCCGGAGAGGCCTGCTTTGCGGAGAGCGGAGGTGCGGAGTTTTAGGATTTCTTGCGGCGTGGGGATGCCGCCGGTGGAACTGAGGGCTTTGATGCGGCCGAAAATGGTGGCTGCGGCTTTGCCGGAGATGGATTGGTGGGTGATGGCTTCGAGAAGGGAGTGATAGGGAGTGTGGATGCCGTCGGAGGCTAGTTCCATTTGGAAAGGTGGAGTTTCGTCGATCAGGAGTTTTAGGTTTTCGTGGGTGGAGGAGAGATGCTTCATTGCTTCTGCCAGGTCAAACGGCGGGGTTGGGCGTGCGGTGGTCACCTTGGGCTCCAGTCTGGAAACGGGGGGAATAGATTAGCAAGTTTGTTGGCTTCGGCAAATTGAGTGCAGCGGTGGGTTAGGCCCCTCGCGACTATCCCAAATCGGCCGTCGGATAGCTTTCGACGTACTCTTCGCCGTTCGCTCCGAAGTAGGTGCATGTGCGTGCCGCGAAATCCACATCATATCGGACGACTCCAGCCCGCCAGGACGCACTCAGAAATTCCGGAAACGTGCTCCGTCCGGCTTGGTCAGTCCGTAGAGCAGCGATCAAGGCTTCCCGGTCGAACATTGGAACATCGGTGGTCTCCGTCACCAACGGCGTGCCGAGGGACACAACTGGACCATGTTCTGTCAGGAAGAGACTCTGGCAAGCGGGGAGATACCAAAGATTTCGCGTCACACCAGCGCGCCGCAGAGTCTCGGCTAAATAAGGGAAACCTCCGACCTTTGGCCGGCCCGCCATGGCACGCTGCAACGCGGCTTGTAAAATCTCAATTGCTTTGCTCATCCGGATCTCCTTGGAACCGGATGAGTATCTCTCATTCTCAGGTCCTTATAAACGCGGCAGCCGGAAAATCACACACTGGTTCACGCCGGCATGGCGCCGATTTGTTGTAGAAGGCACAGCGGGCCTAAAGGTGCGCCAATACAAGTGCCTTGTTGCGGTTACGGTTCGAAGAGGAAGGGAACTGTGACTGTTACGTGGGCGGAGACTGGTTTGCCGTGCTGGCGGGCGGGTTCGTAGCGGTATTGCTTGATGGCGTCCATGGCAGCTTTGTGGAATGAGGGTGGGCCCGAGAGGACTATCATGGATTCGACGTGGCCGGATTTGTCGACGAGCACGTCGAGAGTGACGTTTCCTGTGACGAAGCTTTGAAGTGCATCTGACGGAGCGATGGGTTTGACGGACTTGAGGAGCCGGGGAGGAACTATGGCAGTGGTGTCATCAGCGGGAGTGGATTCTGTAGCCGGAGAAGGAGGAACTAGAGAACGCTTGGCTACGGATACTACTGGGGCGGAATCCTTTTTGGTGGCGTGTTTTGAGGTTGCGTCCACACGTTCGGCGGGCTGTTCCTGGGCATCGGAAGAAGGCGCTTCCGTGGAAGCGTTGGCTGACTGAGCTGCATCTGCGCCGGCGGCGTTGGGTTGAGAGGGCGAATTGTCGGTCGTTTGAGCGTGTGTGCTCGTATCAGGGTGCGCGTCGGGCTTTTGCGTTGTTGCTTGACGTGTCTGCGTGGATGGATTCGCGGTTGGGGAAGACGCGGTGCCGAAAGGAGCGGTTGGACCTGTGAGCCAGGGTAGCCAATGCATGTTCCAGGCGGCGACAGTGACTGCGAAAAGCGAGACTACGGCGAGGAGAGCGAGGCGCAGCAGGCCTGAGCGATCGTTAGAAGCTGCGATGGGCTGGTTTGGCGGCGGGGCTTGTTTTGGCGTTTTTGCTTTCTGGAAATCGAGAGCTGGCTTCGGGAGGAGCACTTCCTCTGGTTCGTGAGCGAGTTGCTTTTCTTCCGAGGGCTGGGCATCCACAGGGCGAGAGGACGCAGATGCGAGCGCGGAAGGAACGGCATGCTCAGAGGCTGGCGCGTTGCTCTGCGGGGCTATCGACTGGTTAAGAATTGCCGCAAGCATGGCGGGGAGCGGCGGAGCAGTGGCAGAAACGGGCGCATCCAGGGAAAGAAGTTCAGGCTTGGCAGGTGCAGTTTGAGTTTGCATGGAGCGGAGTTGCGCGCGGAGAGCTTCGACTTCGTCGACCAACGCCTGGACTTCGGCCGTGGTCGGAGCTGGGGCGCTGGGGCTGAGATCGTCCGGGGCGGGCTCGTCGGAGTGTAGGAGTTCGTATTCGACGGCGGAGGGCTGCTGCGGGGTCGCTGGAGCGGCCACAGGATTCTCGGGGAATTCGATGCCCCAGAAACCGGGAGCGGGCTCCGTAAATTCCAACTCGATGTAAAAACCTGAAGATGGGTTGACGCGCTTTCGGGTGACTTGAGCGACGACTTCGCGCTTGGTTTGCTCGTTTGTGAGGAAGATTAGCTGGCCGGGGTCGACTGCCGCGGAGAGGCGAATTACACCGCCGTTGGGAAAAACCAGGGCAGTAGAAGTGGCTTCTTTAAAAAGTTCTCGCTTGTCGGAGTTTTCTGTCTGACGCGTGCCGGTGGCAATGACCTGAACTTCGTGCGCGATGGGGGTGCCACCAGACGCTGGGCGGGGACTGGTCGGAGGCTTGGCAGCCGTTGAAGTGCTATTTGCCGCGGAATCCAATGCTTAGTCCCTCGTGCGCCGGGGGAGTTGGGAGGCGCAGCCGGAATGGAGTCGTCCGTCTGCGGACACGAATGCACGCGACGGCTCGGCCAGATTTAGGGTCGCAAATCAGGGCGGGGGTGGCCATAGTACAAACGTACCGCGATGCTTGGAATGCAACTGGCCTGTTTGGCTTAAGAGAAGACTAAGAAAAACAGACACGGAGTCGTTGAGACGCAGGGGACGCACGCGAACACAGAAGAGTAGTTAACCTAAATGTTCACGACTACGCGTGAGGGGCGGTGTGCGTCTGCGCCGCGTGGGATTTTTTGCGGGCGTGGCGGGCGCGGAGGATTGTGGTTACCAGGATGACTGCGGTGCAGAATTCTACGAAGAGTTTGCCGCCGTCCAGCCAGTCTATGGGAGCACCCTTCAAGTCGGGGTCGGTGAAGAGGCTGTGGTAGAAGAGGGCGGCGGCGGCGAAATAGATGGTGAAGTGGAAGGCTTTCCATGTGCGGCGGCGGAGTTGGATGCGGAAGTAGGAGGTGATGACGACGAGGGCGACGGTGTAGAGGGCGATCGCGCCGATGGTGTTTTCGAGGGGCTGTTGGGGGGAGTGGATGGGATAGAGGATGTCGAGGACGCGGAACCTGGGAGATTTGTTGAAGAGGAGCGGGAGGGGATGGAGGAGCGCGACGACGAGGGCGATGTAGCCGGTCCAGTTGTGGAGGCGGAAATAGTTGAAGCGGCGATGCGGCCAGTTGCGGACGGGGCTGTAGCGGAAGGCCATCAGGACGCCGAGGAGGATGTTGATGGTGATGGCGGCTACGGCGGTTAGGCCGATGTAGGCGGTGAGATCGAGGAGGGTGATTTGCATTGATCGCGCAAGGGCTACCTTCTGGCCCGGCTGGATATTATGGCGAAGAGATGGAAAGAAGTAACGAGGTAACGACGGACAGAAAAAGAAAGAGAAAAGATAACGCAGAGGCGCAGAGAGATGTTGAATCTATTGAGGATTCTTCTCGCGTTCGTCGCGAAGGGTTTTCAGGACGCTGAGTAGATTAGAGTCATCGGTCCACTCGTTTTTCCCGTAGTGGAAATTCACGAAAATCCAGCGGCCGTTTTGTTGTACTAACTCAGGGATGACATGCTCCTGGCGTTTGCCCGATTCCATACCGTAAACATCGACCCAGTAGCTAGCGCCTTTTCGCGTTATGCCAACAACTGCGAAGTGCGGACTAGGATCCTGGCTGTTCAGGAATGGATCGAAGTCGAGTCCGACGAGTTCGCCCGGGGTTTTGTCTTGTGCGTCGCGGTCTTCCTTCAGGCGATGATAGAGTTCGGCGCTGAAGGCTTCAGGCTTTCGTTGTAGAGCTAGATTTGACGAAGGCGAGGGAAGCTTGCCGGCTAAGGCTTTTGTGAGGTACCAGTCGTAGAAGTCTTGCACAAACTTGCGACAGGATTGCTGTGTCTCCTGTTGGCTGGGGGTTTGTGCAGAAGCGGGGTGGACAGACACAACGAAAATTGCAAAGAACGAGAGGGCAGCGCGCGGGAGTGTCATTCGACCTCCTACGGCTAGTTTAGGACAAGCACGCGGGAATCGACAAAAAGGGGTGTAAAAGCCGCGAGAAAGGCAACACTAATTCGTTCGAGCGGTGGCCCTCTGAGTTACTGCCTCGAGGGTGTGTTAGCATTGCGGGTTTGAGTTGAGGGAATGACGGCGGTAGGGAAGGACGAGACTTGCAGACAGGGATTATTGGATTACCGCAGGTGGGGAAGACGACGCTGTTTCGGATTTTGACGAAGGCGAATGTCGAGGGGAAGGGCGGCGGGTCGGCTACGCACGTTGGCGTGGCGAAGGTGCCGGAGCCGCGGCTGCTGGAGTTGGCGAAGCTGTATAACCCGAAGAAGATCACGTATGCGACGGTGCAGTATGTGGATTTGGGCGGGATGCAGAAGGAAAAGAACCGCGACGCGCTGGCGCCTTTGCGCGAGGTGGATACGATTGCGCATGTGATTCGCGTGTTTGACGATCCGTCGGTGCCGCATTCGGAGGGGAGTATTGATCCTTTGCGGGATGCAACGAATTTGGAGTTGGAGCTGATTCTTTCGGATCACGACCAGATTTTGCGGCGCATGGAGAGGTTGGACAAAGACCTGAAGAAGAAAAGTGATCCTTTGTTGCTGGCCGAAAAAGCTGTTTTGGAGAAGTGCAAGGCGCATCTGGAATCGGAGAAGCCTTTGCGGGAGTTGGAGTTGACTGCGGAGGAGAAGAAGCCGATTGGGGGATTTTTATTTTTGTCGGCGCGGCCGGTGCTGTATGTTTTGAATTTGGGCGACGACGAGGCGGACAAGTTGGATACGGCTGTGGAGCGGCATAAGTTGGGGGCGCTTCAAGGGAAACCAAACTCAGCGGTGGTCGCAATTTGCGGACGGCTGGAGGCTGAGCTTGCGGAGATGGATGAGAAAGAGGCGGCGGAGTTGCTGGCCTCTTATGGATTGAAAGAGCCCGGATTGAATCGGTTGATTCGGGCTACTTATGATTTGATGGGGTTGATTCAGTTTTTTACGGCTGGTGAGCCGGAAGTTAGGGCTTGGACGATTCGCAAGGGGTCGACGGCGCAGAAGGCGGCTGGGGCGATTCATAGCGATATTGAGAAGGGATTTATTCGGGCGGAAGTGGTCAAGTGGAGCGATCTTTTGGCGGCCGGGAGTATTGCGGCGGCGCGGGAGAAGGCGCAGGTGCGGTTGGAGGGGAAGGAATATATTGTGCAAGAAGGGGATGTGATCTTGTTCCGGCATTCGGGATAAAAAAAGAAGTTTAAACGCAGAGACACGGAGAGCACAGAGAAAGACAGAAAAAGCAGGTCCCTCGATTCGCTCGGGATGACAATCCATCGGAGCTAGCTCTAGGGCGCTGACTACACTTACATGGAACATGGGTTGGCATTTCGGACGGGCTTGGCTGCGGGGCTTGGGTTGATTGCCGCGGCGGGGAATTTGATTGGCGGGTATTTTGTTGTGCGGGGGGATTGGTCGCGGCGGTATTTGCAGTATTTTTTGGCTTTGGGCGCCGGGTATATGCTGGCGGTTTCCTTCCTGGATGTGATTCCTGAATCGATTCGTTTGAGTGGAGAGCGGGCGCTGCTGTTTGTACTTGTGGGATTTTTCCTGGTGCACCTGTTTGAGCATACGATTGCGCCTCACTTTCATTTTGGGGAAGAGACCCATTGCGAAGAGGTTAGCCACCACCACGCACGAACGACCGTTTTGCTGGGACTGACGATTCACACCTTCTTCGACGGGGTGGCCATTGCGGCGGGGTTTCTGGTTTCCGTGTGGCTGGGTGCCATGATTTTTGTGGCGGTGTTTCTGCATAAGCTGCCGGAAGGGTTTACAGTGGCGTCGCTGGTGCTTGCCAGCGGGCAGGGGAGGCGCAACGCAATCCTCGCGGCTGGGTTGTTAGGAGTGGCGACGCTCTTGGGAGTTTTGCTTACGAGCGTTTTACAGAGTCAATTGAAGTATGCGTTGCCGATCTCCGGGGGAGTGACACTTTACGTCGCGGCGACGGATTTGCTGCCCGAAGTGAACCGGGAGCCGAATTGGCGGATGGCTTTGCTGGTATTCGTGGGGGTCGCTACTGTGTTGATAATGCAACAGTTGTTTCACGTTTGAGTTCGCCTCGCGTTCGCTTCGCCTTCGCATTAACGCACCTGCTTCATTTGCAACTTTAAGAGCCCGCTAGGGTTCGATAGAATGTGGCGGCTATGGCCAGGTCGGACGTCCAACTGATGCTGGACGTGAAGGCGGGCGACGAGCAGTCGTTCGCACTTCTTCTCCAGCGCTACAGGACCCCCCTTGTCAACTTTCTCTACCGCATGGTTCGGGCGCGGGAAGAGGCGGAAGACTTGGCGCAAGAAGTGTTTCTGAGAGTGTATCGGGCGCGGAAGGATTACGTGCCGAGCGCCAAATTCACGACGTGGCTTTTCCGGATTGCGACGAATTTGGCTTTGAACTCGGTGCGGGACAACCGTTATCAGCGGATGGAAGTCTCACTAGATGCGCCGGTGATGGTGGATGCGGAAGATGGCGATGAGCGGCCGCTGGATGTTGCGGAGAAGAACCCGAACATCGAGCAGCACCTCATCGAGGAAGCCCAGAAGAAGATGATCCGGCACGCGATTGATAAATTGCCGGAGAAGCAGCGGGCTGCGGTGCTCTTGCATAAGTACCAGGAGCTGGATTACGGAGATATTGCAAAGATTCTCGAATGCTCGGAAAGCGCGTTAAAATCGCTGCTGTTTCGGGCGTACGAAACGCTGCGAGTGGAACTAGCCCCACTTGTGGCGGGCCAGGGGAAGTAGAGCCGGTCGAAAGATTAGGAAACTGATCTGAAGACCGGAGGCCGATCTAGAGATCGGCCACTACACTGGTGAAGAAGTAGACCACGGGTAGAGAAGGAAGGATGTTATGAATTGCGCTCGAATGGAAAGCCGGATTGTTCCGTATGTGGATGGACGGCTGAAGGAAAATGAGCGGCTGGAGATGGAGAAGCATCTCGCGGCGTGCGGTGCGTGCCAACTGCGCGTGAACCAGTTTCGCGCGGTGAGCGGATTTTTGGATGAGCTGCCGGAGATCGAGCCGTCGGCGGCGTTTGATGTGCGCGTGCGTGCGAGGGTGGCGGCGGAGCCCGCGAAGCAGAGTTGGTGGGCGTGGTTTGCGCCATCGCCGCGCTTTGCGCTTGCGGCTTCGCTTTTGTTGATGGCGACGGTTTGGATCGGCTTGCGGCCTTACGAGACTCCGACGATTACGGCGGCGGATGAGGCGCAGATTGATCAGAACATGCCAGTGCTAGAGAACTATGATGTGCTTTCGGATTTCGGAGCACTGACGGAGTTGCCGCCCCCGGTTCAGCCGGATGACCAAGGGACCGGTGGCCAGGAGCAGAAGCAGGATCAAAACCAGAAGCAGAATCAGACGATGTAAGCAGAGGATGAGACTAAGACTCCAACTCGCCGTGTGTTTGCTCGTGCTGGGATTCGGCACGGCGCTGGCAGCGCCCTGCCTGGCGCAGCGCGGACGCGCGAATTTTGCTCCGCAGCATCCACCGCCGAAGGCACAGGCGCGGAAACAAGCAAGGCAGCAACAACGCCAGCAGGAAAAGCAAGCCCAGAAAGAATCGCAGGCGAATGGCGGCGCAGGCAAGCCGCAAGGTAACGCCGCGAACGGGCAGGAGCCGGCAGCGCATCCAAGTGCCAATCCGAACGGCGATCCGAACCGGCCGCCGTCTTCCTATAAACCGCCGGCGCCGCAGAGGAAATTCAGTGATCTAAGCCCGCAGGAAAAGCAGAGAGTTTTGGAGAACAACCGGAAACTGCAGAATATGTCTCCGGCGCAGAGACAAGAGCTAAACGACCGTGCGAATGCGTGGGCTAAGTTAACGCCAGCGCAGAAGGATCACATCCGGAATGATGTGCTGCCGAAGTGGAGACAGATGCCGGTGGAGCGGCGGCAGGCGATTCGGCAGAGGCTGCGCGTGCTGCAGAATATGCCGGAGTCCGCGAGAAATCAGCGGTTGAATGATCCAGAGTTTACAAAGGGCATGAGCGAAGAGGATAAGGCGACACTGCGGGATTTGAGCCACTTGCATGTGGGTGGGGCGCCTGATCCGCCGGGCGAGTAGGGAAGCTGACAGCTCACAGTTGACAGCCAACACTAGGAGCCGCTGACAAGCGGCGAGAAGTCTTGCCCAAGATCCTACATCTATAACACGCGGAAAATGGGGCGCAGCAATGCTGCGCCCCTACGAGCACGGATGGGCTGCTGCGTTCATGAGGCAAATTGGCGTGGTTGCGAGCGGCGGCGCGTGCAAACGTGCGTTGACAATCGTGCGCGCCTCGCGGCATCGTGACTAAGTCACGTCGCGCGCATCAAACGAGGGGAGGGAGCCATTCCCGACTTGTCGCCGCGCTTTCGCGCACTGCAACATCGCAATTTCCAACTATTTTTTGGCGGACAACTTACTTCGCTGATTGGGACGTGGATGCAATCCACGGCGCAGTTGTGGCTTGTCTACAAGTTAACGAGGTCGGCGGCGCTTCTTGGCTTTTTCGGATTCGCAAATCAAATACCCATTTTGGTGCTGGCTTCGATTGGCGGATATGTCGGAGACCGTTACAACCGGCATCTGGGCGTGATCTGGACGCAGACCGTGTCCATGATTCTGGCGTTTACCTTGGCGGGGTTGACGTTAACGGGGGCGATTCACGACAGGCGAGGCGCTTGGGTGGTCATTGGGATTGCGTTTCTTTCCGGGATTGTGAACGCGTTCGATGTGCCGATACGGCAGGCGTTTCTCGTGCAAATGGTTGGCAAGGAAGATTTGCCGAACGCGATAGCGCTGAATTCTTCGATTTTTAATGGGGCGCGCGTGGTGGGGCCCGCGATTGCGGGGGCGACGATCGCGTGGTTTGACGCGCATCACGTGCGGAGCAGCGAGGGTTGGTGCTTTGTTTTGAATGGCGTGAGTTTTCTGGCGGTGATAGCGGCGCTGCTGATGATGCGACTTGAGAAAGTGGAGACTAAGCCGGCGGCGGGGTCGCCGTTTCAGAAATTTATTGAAGGATTTCGTTTTGCGATGGCGGACCGGCCGATACGGTCCGCGCTTTTGCTGTTGAGTTTGTTGAGCCTGCTTGGGTTGCAATACTCGGTGTTTCTGCCGGTTTTTGCGCGGGATGTTTTGCATGGAGGGGCGAGCGGATTTGGTTTGCTGATGAGCGCGGCTGGGGTTGGAGCCGTGCTTGGAGCGTTGCAGTTTGCTTCGCGAACAACGTATAAGGGACTGGCGAAGTGGATTGCTACCATGTCGGTGATCTGTTCGGTGGGGTTGGTGGTTTTTTCGCAGTCCCACGCGTTCTGGCTGTCTGCAGCTGTGCTGTTTGTGGTGGGATTTGCGGCGACTTCGCAAATGGCGGCGACGAATACTACGGTTCAGAATCGTGTGCCGGATGAATTGCGCGGGCGAATGATGGCGGTGTACGCGACGATGTTTATGGGCGTGCAGCCCATTGGGTCGCTGATTGCGGGAGTATTGGCGAAGCAGATTGGGGCGCCGAATACGTTGGCGGTATTTGGTTCGATTTGTTTGTTGGGGAGTTTGTTTTTTGCTTTGCGGGTGGCGATGCGATTGCAGCAGGCTGCTGCGGTGGCGGAAAGGATTGAAAAGCTAGAAGTAGAAGCCCAGCGCGATCGCGCGAAGGGTCAGGCGGGATTTGGGCGGTAGAGCCATGCGGGTTTGGTAAGTGGTGCGGCGTCAGGCAAGGGCGGGGCAAGCCCCGCCCCCCCCGAATTAATTGCGGTTAGGATCGCATCTACTTTGGGGCGCTGTGGAGATAGCGAGCAGACGGGGTCCGTGGCTGTGGCGTCTCCGGCCAGGAGGAGGGCTTGGCAGCGGCAACCGCCGAAATCCTGGGCGCGGCGGTCGCAAGTCCTGCAGGGTTCTTGCATCCAGGATTCGCCGCGGAACTTTTGAAATGCTTCTGAGCCTTCCCAGATTTCCTGCAGGCTGCGCGCCTTTACATTTTCAAATGACAAACGCGGAATGACTCTGGCTGCATGGCAGGGTAACGCGTCGCCGTTCGGAGTGATCAGCATTAGCTTGCGTCCCCAGCCGCCCATGCAGGGCTTTGGGTATTTCGCGTAGTAATCGGGAACTACGTATTCGATACGGATTTTTCCTGCCAGGCGTTCTTGGGCCTTTTTGAAAAAATCTACCGATTGCATGAGCTGTTCGCGCGTGGGTAGCAGGGAATCGCGATTGGCGAAAGCCCAGCCGTAATACTGGACGTGCGCGAATTCGACGCGCGTGGCGCTGGAGGACTCGGCTAGCGCGAGCATTTCGGGGAGTTGGTCGAGATTGCCGCGATGAATGACGAAGTTTAGCGTGACGGCGAGGCGGTGGTGCTTGAGCCATTCGAGGACGCGGAGTTTTTGCGAATGCGCTTTGGTGCCGGAGATCTCTTGCGCGATTTCTTCGCGGCGCCTTGGAAGCTAAGTTGGAAATGATCGAGGCCGGCTGCGACGAGCGCTTCGAGGCGGG